>Ga0310694_10001112_pt1 | contig 31713 bp, 23 predicted proteins | sample 174DNAGHGhighgp2_FD_203884 | JGI IMG/M metagenome (GOLD analysis project Ga0310694, IMG submission 203884) | Sheep rumen microbial communities from Palmerston North, Manawatu-Wanganui, New Zealand - 1742 DNA GHGhigh gp2 (v2) (version 2) | ecosystem: Host-associated > Mammals > Digestive system... | reverse complement strand
GTCCGGTTCCGGGAAATCCGTTTCGGCACTCTCCATCATGCGGCTCCTCAATCCCAACATCGCCCGCTATCCGTCCGGACGCATCCTTTTCCGTCCCGATGGCACTGACGAGTCTGCCATCGACCTGCTGAAAGCGCAAGAGTCCGAATTACAGACTATTAGAGGTAACAAGATTGGCATGATCTTTCAAGAACCGATGACCTCCCTGAATCCAGTAATCCGATGCGGGGAACAAATCACCGAACAGATTCTGCTACACACCAAAGTCAGTGAGAAAGAGGCCAAAGAGCAGGTACTCAATCTGTTCGAGGAGGTTCGGCTGCCTCGTCCCCAACAAATCTTCGACGCTTATCCGCACGAACTCTCCGGCGGACAAAAGCAACGTATCATGATTGCGATGGCGATGAGCTGCCACCCCAAGCTGCTCATCGCGGACGAACCGACCACCGCCTTGGATGTCACCATCCAGAAAAACATCTTGGAACTGATTCGCAACTTGCAACAGGAGCACGGCATGGGCGTACTGTTCATCACGCACGACCTCGGCGTGGTGGCCGAGATTGCCGACCGCGCCATTGTGATGTACAAAGGGGATATTGTAGAGGAAAACAGCGTGCGGAACATCTTCCTAAATCCAAAAGACGCTTATACAAAGCAACTTATCGCCTGCCGTCCCTCAATGACCCAACGACTGAGAAAGCTGCCTCAAGTGTCAGATTTTGAAGGGAGTACGGATGTTGACATGCAACAGGTGATTCAAGGGTTGACAGTCTCCCCGCAAGAACGCCAGGCCGCGCACCAAGCCCTATACTCAAGAGATAAGATTGTCAGTATCAAAAACTTAAACAAAGTTTACAAAGTTCGCAAACGCAAACTTTTCGAAAAGCAGCAATACTTCCATGCGCTGCATGATATCAGTCTTGACATCTACGAAGGGGAAACGCTGGGGCTCGTCGGCGAATCCGGCTGCGGCAAAACCACCCTTGGCCGTTCTATGCTACGACTCATCGAGCCTACCTCGGGCGAAGTGTTCTTCCAAGGCAAGAATCTGGTTCAGATGCCCAATTCGGATATGCGGAAGATGAGAAAAGAGATGCAAATCATTCTGCAGGATCCTTACTCATCGCTCAACCAGCGACTTACCATTGGTGAAACCCTGATGGAACCGATGCGTGTACATAATATCCTAAGCAATGACAAGGAGCGCAAGAAACGGGTCATCGAACTGCTGGAACGCATCAGCCTCAATGAATCGCATTTTTACAGATACCCTCATGAGTTCTCCGGCGGGCAGAGGCAACGCATATCCATCGCCCGTGCCCTTACCGTGAACCCCAGATTCATCATCTGCGACGAATCTGTCTCCGCTTTGGACGTTTCCGTGCAGGCTCAAGTGCTCAATCTGCTCAACGAACTGAAATCCGAGTACCATTTTACCTACATTTTTATCTCACACGACTTCTCCGTGGTGAAATTCATGGCCGACCGCATCGCCGTCATGCAAGAAGGCGTCATTGTGGAAACTGGAGAAGCCGATGCCCTCTGCAACCACCCACAAACCGATTATACGAAAAAACTGATAGACTCCATACCGAAAGGGATTGTGAATTAGACCATTGACTATTGACTATTTACATTAAAACATAAACGCAATGAACAAATTTGAAAAGTATTTGAAAGCGGTGATCCGCATCGGACTAGGACTGTTCTTCATCGTCTCTGCTATCCTGAAACTGCTGTCGCTGGACAACTTCGAGCTTTACATATACAGCTTCAATCTGATGAACCTGACCTTGTGCGGACTGGTGGCGCGAGCCATTATCGCCTGCGAGCTTCTGGTCGGCATCTTGCTGATTATCAAAGTAAAATACAAGTTTGCCTGGTGGTTGACTCTTTTGATGTTGATCGGGTTTTCCCTGCTGCTTATCTATGTCATCCTTTTCCGAAACGACAGTAACTGCCACTGTATGGGTGACTTGGTAGAGATAAAACCATCGATGTCGCTCATCAAGAACCTTGTGGGAATCGCATTGTTGATGTGTGTGCGGAAAGAGGAAGACTACCAGTTCCGATACAAAACGCTTGCGCTTGTACTGGCATTCGTCGCCGCACTTGTTCCGCCTTTCATACTCTTCCCCTCCGGTGATATTTACAATCTTTTCACCAAATCCGAAATTCAAGATTTCGATGAAACCGCCTTCAACGCGCTAATGGCAGATTCCACCATGCAGGATATCCGCTTCGATGACGGCAACTACATCGTGGGAGTGGTCTCCTCCAGATGTCAATACTGCCGCACAGGCGGACTGAAAATATCCGAAATCGTCAAACACAACGAGCTGGATACCAGCCGTGTAATCTATTTCATTTGGGGCGACAGCACCTCCATTCGCGAGTTCCAAACCGAGACGCAATCCGAATCTTTCCGTTTTATTACCATTTCACCCATACAAGCAATCCGGGTTGTCAACGGTCACTTCCCCACCTATCTGTTTATTTCAGACGATGATGTGAAAAGGACGTCAGACCTGCGACATTTGACCGAAAAAAATATTTCCGAGCATTTAAAATAAATTGTATTTTTGCAGATTATTTAACAGTTGTTGTTTTTACAGAAACCAATTATAAAATACCAATTCAAATAGTCTCACTTTTGGGTAGTTTTTATGGAATAATATCAGCTGCCCCTTTAAACTTGAAAGAATGCCTTTACCTAACAAAAAACAAAAAGCAATCTTCAGATACTACTCGGAAAATGGTTTCAACCACTCTACAGAAGAAATCGTCCAAGAGTTGGAAATCTGCCATAAAACCTTCTTCAACAGATACGGAAGCAAGGTAAATTCCATCGATATCGCATGGAACTACTGGCAGACCGTTTGCCTTGACAAATGGTCAACCCTTATGGAACATTGTAACCATAGTGTGGAAGAACTGGTTATGACGCTGTTCAGCATCGAACAGGCCCGCAACGCCGATCCACATTTTTACGATTACACGCGCCAAAGCCGAAAATATCTTGAACAGGACTCTTTTTTCTACAAAGCCCTGCATACCATATTGGAAAAAGGAAAACAATGTTTTCACATTCACGAGCACCTGAACCTTGATATCTATATCGCCTTCCTGCTCAACAACATCTTCTTGATTGATACTGAACAGGATAAAAAGCCCGAAGTTTTACGGTATATTCTGATTCCCGCATTGACGGAACGAGGCATGGAACTCTACCATGAGCTTCCTACCCCTTAATGACGCTTTCCCCATCTCTAACAAACCTTTGCAGTGAACCACTGCAAATTCAACGTTTAAACTTTTCAATCGATTTCCAGTTGAGAATATTCGATTGAATTGTGTATTTTTGCCGTCAATTTTTGAATGATGAAAAGGATATTTCTCTTAACCGTAATAGTGCTTTCCATGCTTGCTGGACGAGCAAGTTATCTGTTGATACCCATGGATTTAGCACAGAGCAACCATCTGAAAGCATACGGTATCGCCTACTTCGCCGTAGCTCATCAGATTGACATGAGTTGGCTACTGAACTATCGTGGCGGCAGCTTTATGTGCCCCTACAACGGCACAGTGGAAAACGAATGTCTGATACGCGGTGTCTCCTACGAAGTCATCGCCGACCTGCAGGCCACCCAGATTCTCAACGAAATCGCGGTGGTAGAGAACAATATGAACGAAATACGGCTCACCAAAGAACCGAAGATTGCCGTCTATTCCCCGAAAAACAAACTGCCTTGGGACGATGCCGTGACCTTGGTGCTCACCTACGCCGAAATCCCCTACACCATCGTCTATGATGAGGAGGTCATCAAAGGCGAACTGCCAAAATACGACTGGCTGCACCTCCACCATGAGGATTTCACCGGCCAATACGGTAAATTCTGGGCCAGCCAACGAAACACCAAATGGTATCAAGATGACGTGCGCGAAAACGAAGAACGCGCCGCACAACTGGGATTCACCAAGGTATCTCAGATGAAACTGGCTGTCGCAAAGGCCATCCGCGACTTCGTGGCCGGCGGCGGATACCTGTTCGCCATGTGCTCCGGCCCCGACAGCTATGACATCGCCCTCGCCGCCGACGGCGTGGACATCTGCGAAACCATGTTCGACGGCGACCCGATGGACCCACAAGCCCAAAGCAAACTTAACTACGACAACTGCTTCGCTTTCACTGACTTCCAAATCGAAACCAACCCTTACATCTACGAGGTCTCCAATATCGATGTCAGTCCCAACCAACATATCTCTAACAAATCGAAGGACTACTTCACCCTTTTCGAATTCTCCGCCAAATGGGATCCCGTGCCTACCATGCTTTGCCAGAACCACTTGCAGGTGATTCCGGGATTCATGGGACAGACCACCGCATTCCGTAAGGAATTCATCAAACCGACAGTAACCATTATGGGAGAATGTGCCTTTTTCAACGAGGCCCGTTATATTCACGGGGAGTTCGGCAAAGGCACCTGGACTTTCTACTCAGGACACGACCCCGAAGACTACCAACATCTGGTCAACGACCCGCCTACAGACCTTAACCTTTTCCCCAATTCTGCAGGCTACCGATTGATTCTCAACAACGTACTCTTCCCCGCCGCGAAAAAGCAGCAGCAGAAGACATAAATTTATATTTCCGGCATCATATGGTAAATTAGGTCCACGACCTGCGGACCCGCAGCGGCAGCGGCTTCGAGAACCTCCTGATGGCTGGCTTTTTCCACACGCCCAATGATTCCCAAATCTGTGATGACGGAAAGCGCAAACACTTCAATGCCGCGATGTCTGGCCATGATAGCTTCCGGAACGGTGGACATGCCTACGGCGTCGGCTCCGAAAAGATAGAACATCTTATACTCGGAAGGCGTTTCAAAGCAAGGACCTGACACCCCGATATAAACACCCTCTTGCAGATGGATATTTAGCTTCTTACCGGTCTGTTGTGCTAACTTCACCAGTCGGTGCGAATAAACCTCGCTCATGTTCGGGAAACGCGGACCAAGCTCGTCATCATTCGGACCAATGAGCGGATTGGTGAAAAAGTGGTTGATATGGTCACGGATGAGCATAATGTCACCCACCTGGAACGTGGGATTCATGCCGCCCGCCGCATTCGAAAGAATCAGGGTTTTCACCCCAAGACCCGGCAAAATCTGCTGCGGATAAGTCACCACGTCCATCGGATAGCCTTCGTAATAATGGAATCGACCACTGAAAACGAGCACCTCCACGCCATTAAGCCGACCGAAAATCAAGCTCCCTTTATGTCCCTCCACCGTGGAAAGCGGAAAATAGGGGATATCCTGGTAAGGAATCTCATCCACAATATCAACTTTGTCTGTCAGACCGCCCAAACCAGAACCCAACACGATGGCAATTTTCGGATCTATCGTTTTACGGAAGTTCAAGTATTCAACCGTTTTTTCAACTCTTTTTCTCTTTTCCTCTAACATGGTTTTTTAATCTTTGGTTAAACGTATCCCGCTGTATCTCAGTAAGAAATTCAACTTCTACTGGAATGACAAATACGGGTAGCAAAGATACAATATTTATGATATGCTCTGACTGCATTCGCATCCAATCTTTTTCGGTGGTAACCAATACAGTCTGTGTGCCTATATTGTTAAAGTGCTGATCATAAATGGATTGTAGCTCCTTCTCGGTGAACGTATGATGGTCAGGAAAATCGCGATGGGCTACGACTTGGTAGGATTTTTCCAAATGTCTGAGCAGCAGTTTGGGGTGCGCAATACCAGTCAAAACGACCACATCTTTCACCGTTTCCAAATCGCGATTACGAGCTGCAGCCGTGACAGGCCGCAGTTGTTCATACCGGAAGCGGGTGAAAAACAGCTCTTGTTGCGGTTGCAGACGGAGTTTGTACCGCCACCTCGACTCATCCGTGTTCGCATTTTCCGGCACTTTGGTCACAATCACCACATCGGCAAACCGTGAGGCACGAGGGAACTCGCGCAGCTTGCCGGCGGGCATCGGCATGTCCGGACGGAATGGGCGGTCGTATTCCGTCAGCAGAATATGGAACGTGGGCCGGAAACGCAAGTGTTGGTAGGCATCATCCAGCACAACAACCTCCGTTTCAGGATGTTCATCGAGAAGATTCCGTACCCCTTCACAACGGTCGCCATCCACCGCCAAAGGAACGTCAGGAAACCGCAAATGCGTCATAAACGGCTCATCCCCAAAGATTTCCGCATTCCGATTCTCTGGTTCGGTTTGCAATATAGAATGATAACCCTTGGATTTCCGTCCATAGCCGCGACTGAGTGCCGCTATATGAAACTCATCCTTCAACAAGTTAATAACATATTGTGTATGAGGCGTTTTCCCTGTTCCACCTACGGCTAAATTGCCAATATCAATGGCCGGAACGGGCGATTCTTCCCCCAACAGGATTCCCTTCCGATAGAGAAACCGCCGAATAGCCGCAACACACCCGAAAATCAAGGAAAAAGGTGTCAACAGCAGTCCTATGATGAGCTTAAATTGCATTTTCCGTTGCTTCGCTACGCTTAGCCGCCTCGCGCTCCGCACGACGCTTCTGCGCCAACTCCTCCATCTCGCTTTCGTACGACTCGTAGCGGCTGATAATCTTGGTTACCAGATGATGACGCACTACGTCCTTGTTGTCCATATAAATAAAGTCTATCCCCTTCACTCCGCGCAAGATACGGTCGGCGAGAATAAGACCCGACTGTTGGTTCTTGGGCAGGTCGATTTGGGTGATGTCACCCGTAATGAAGAACTTGGCGTTCTTGCCCATACGGGTCAGGAACATCTTCAGCTGCGAAGAGGTGGCATTCTGCGCCTCATCGAGGATCACATACGCGTTGTCGAGCGTACGGCCGCGCATGAAGGCCAACGGCGCAATCTCGATAACCTTGTCCTCCATCATCGTCACCAGCTTCTGCATCGGAATCATATCCCAAAGCGCATCGTAGAGCGGTTGGAGATACGGATCGAGCTTGTCGCGAAGGTCACCCGGCAGGAAACCGAGGTTTTCACCCGCCTCCACCGCAGGACGAGTGAGGATAATTCTACGTATTTGCTTATTCTTCAACGCTTTGACAGCCAATGCCACCGCCGTATAGGTTTTTCCCGTACCAGCAGGGCCCACCACGAAGACCATATCGTTCTTTTCTGAACTCTCCACCAGCCTTTTCTGGTTCGGCGTGATGGCTTTGATGATCTTACCCTCGCGCCCGTGCACGATCACATTAGCGTCAGCCTGGTTGAGCGCGTAAAAGCTGTCATCCTCCATCGCCGTGATGTTGATAATGTCCGTTTCCGTCAGTTTGCCAAACTGATCGATATGCCTCTCCAACAACGAGATACGCTTTTCATACTCCTGTACCTCGTCATCAGGACCAGAGACTTTCATCTCATTGCCGCGCACCACAATCTTCAACTTCGGGAAGATATGGGTCAGCATATTGACATTATTGTTCTGATGGCCAAGGAGTTCAACTGCAGTTTCCGGATTGAGATCGATGATTTTATCCATGCGTTAATTATTCTATGACAAGGTAATTTAAAGGATTGATAGGAAAGCCGTTATACCAAAGTTCAAAATGCAGATGGTTGGACCTGCCCTTCGTAGCACCGGTTTTGCCAACGGTGGCAATCGGCATTCCGGCTGTCACGCGCGCGCCCACCTGTTTCATCAACACAGCGTTGTGCTTATAGATGGAAATCATATTGCCAGGATGTTGGACAATAATCGTATAACCATCTGATGCCGTGTAGTTTGCAGATATAACCACGCCGTCAGCAACACAGGTGACGGTCGTATTGTCGGTAGCGGCAATATCAATGCCGTAATGGTTCTGGGAGGCGTCAAACAACCGAGTCACCGCGCCGATAGCCGGCGGATAGATGGAAATACTGGTGATTTTGGCCTGCTCGATGTTCGGCACACCCGAGGTGTTGGACGTATTGCTCTCGCCCACGCGTCCGAGAATCAGATCCGCCTCCTCCAAAATCTCATGGACCTTGTTCTCGCGTTCCTTCTGGCGTTCCACAGGATGTACATCCGGTGTGGCCTCGGAAGCATCGTCTTCATACACCGCACCATCCTTTCCATCCAACATATCAGTGAAGTTATTGATAAACTGCTGGTTAATAGCAAGCTGATGTTCCAAAGAATCGACTCGGGCAGCGGTCTGCTTGTACAACTTGTAATCTTTCTGATCGGTATAGCCGGGAATATATACGCGCAACGGTGTCAAAGCAATCAAGATCGTGGTCAGAACAATGATGACAAACGCCGCTAAAATGGCAACCACCACCACTTTTTGGATGGTAATCCGGCGAATGGTAAAGCTCTGCTCATGGGTATCCTCATTCGAGAAAACAAGCCTATAGCGCGTTTTCCACTCGCTTACCATGATGTTCCACACTTTTTTAATCTTTTCGAACTTGCTCATTATGCTTTCTTCCCGATTTTGAGGCGCAAAAGTAGCAAAAATAGCAATTCAAGAACGTTTTTGAACGAAGAGAATCTCATTTTTTTCATATCAAACAGATATTCAACAGGTTATCTAAAAAATTGACATAACATCGAAAAATAATGTCATTTTGTAAAGAAATATTCGTATTTTTGCTGCCTGAAAAAAACATCGAAAAAAACAGAGAATATAATAAATCTAACATTATGAACGAAAGAGACAACAACGTAAGTTTTTTCAGATTTGAGGATTTGAGAATTTATGCAAAGGCCACGGATTACATTGTTTGGTTATACCAACAACTTCCTGTCGGCGAATTGACGGCTAATCAGAAGTTTGTTCAGAAGTCTTTTCTGAAATCCGCTCAAGACATTGCTTTGAACACGGCGGAAGGATCCTCACGCAACAGAACCCAATTCCTGTACTACTTGAAGATGGCGAAGAGTTCTGTAAGAGAATGTGTGGTTCACACTGAGATTGCCGCCCGCACCGGCATCATCACCGAAGAGGCAAAAGAGCATTCCCGCACGGAACTGATGGAGTTGACTAAGATGATCGGTTCTCTCATTGCTTCCTTGCAACGCACCTCTATGGGGGCTCCGTCCTACTCCGGCAGACCGTCAGACGAAAACGAGGACCTCAGCATCCCCGAGCCCGACGATTTCGATGAGATGATGTAAGATCATCCTCACTTTTAATTAGACAAATTCTAAAACAATAATTGAACAAAAAGGATATCTTGGTGGATATCCTTTTTTTAATCTTAAACACCAAATCAAAAAGCTATGAAATTCTACAAACCGCTGACCCTCCTGATGATTCTTCCCGCCCTTTTGTCTGCCAGACCGCTGACGAGAAGCGAAATCATAGACTTAGGAACGCGCGCCTATCAGCAAAAGGCGCAACTCATCCACCCTCAAGCGACCAACGCCTCTCTGAAGGATTACGACCTACTGGAAAACGACGGCACGGTAGATATGGCCGTATTGCACTTTGGAGAAGGATTCTTAATCCTGTCGGCCGACGATGCTTACCAGCCTATCCTGGCCTACAGTTTCGAAGGCGACATAGAGATGGACAACACCACTCCCGCCATTTGGGTGTTCCTGTCCCAATACCGCACCGAAATTGCCGCCATCCGTCGGCTCCAGCTCCCGGCAAGTCCGGAAATTCAAGCGGAATGGGACGCCCTGCGCAACCCGACCCGCGCCATCACCACGGAAACGGTTGTGGCACCGTTAATCCATTCCAAATGGAACCAGAACAAGTATTACAATACCCTGTGTCCGGAGGATCCTGACGCTCCTGGCGGTTACGACGGCCGTGTCCCGAACGGCTGTGTGGCAGTGGCCATGTCGCAAATCATGTTCTACTACCGTTTCCCCGAATCCGGCAACGGCAGCCACACCAACTACACCGAATATGGCAGTTTCCATGTCAATTTCGGCCAACAGCACTACAACTACAACGCCATGTGTGACGAATTGCACAACTACAACAACGAAGTCGCTAAACTGATTTTCCACTGCGGTACCGCCGTGAACATGATGTACGGTCCCGACGGTTCCGGCGCCTATTCCGGCGATGTTCCCGCAGCCATGTCCACCTATTTTAAGTATAGTCCCGATGCCACCCACCTTTCCAAGCATAACTATTCCACGTCCAATTGGAACCAGATGCTCATCAACGATTTAAATGAGAAGCATCCGCTTTACTATTCCGGATATTCGCAAGATGGAGGCCATGCATTCATCTGCGACGGCTATAACAGCGACATATTCTTCCATTTCAATTTTGGATGGGGAGGCAGCGGAAACGGCTACTATTACACCAGTAACAACGACTCTATCCATAATGCCGTGAACGGTTACGACTATGGGCAATCCGCCATCTTCAACCTCTACCCGATGGAAACCCACTACCCCTCATACTGCGAAGGTAGCATTGTCACCGCCGCCAACGGCACACTCGAGGATGGCAGCGGCCCGTTCGACTATACAAACAACACCTACTGCACCTATATCATCACCAATCCGGCACAAACTTCCGTGTCTGTGACGATTCAGAATCTGGCCACTCAGGAAGGACATGACTTTCTGAAGTTCTGGGACGGATATCCCTCTTCTGACAACCTGTTGATGGAGTATTCCGGTCATCTTACTGGCGACATAAACACTTTTTACACAGACAGTCTTTATATCACTTTTGAAACCGATGATTCCATCACCGACACGGGCTGGCGGCTCTACTTTGAGTCCTACCGTTCCGGAGTTGGCTGCGGCACAACGGCTTCACACCAACCCACAGGGGTTATTTCTGACAACGAGGATGGAGCCAATTACAAGGACAACTCACAGTGTACGTGGATTATACGGGTCAATGGAGCGGAATTTATCACCTTCACATTCGAAGAATTCAACCTCAGCCCGGAAGATCACTTGGACATTTATGACATGAGAACTTATCCCAACGAATTGATTGGTCAGTTTACCGGCAACCAGCTTCCGGGTTCATTCACGTATCTCACCAACAGGGTTGCGGTTCGTTTCTTTTCCGACAACGACCTGAACGACACTGGATTCCGTATTACTTGGTGCGCATCCGGCACAGGCATCGACAACGAGGATATGGGCACCACGCTGTATCCGAATCCGGCCTCCGATGTGCTCCATATCTCCTTCAACGAACCTGTCGTTGAAGGAGTGGCCACCATATACGATATGGTCGGAAACACGGTCATCACACAAGTTTTCGAGCAAGCTAATGACATTGAAATACCTGTGAATCAATTATCTAACGGCATCTATCTGCTCTCGCTGAAGAACGGCGACAGAACGATCCAGAAGAAAATAGTCATCAATCATTAAACGTAGGAACGCATTCGCCGTCTTAACGGTAACTTTAATCAATAAAACTAGAAGCAATGAAAAAGTTAATGATTTTGATGAGTATCTTCCTGATGACTAGTTTAGTGTCCATGGAAGCTGTGGCACAAACGCCCAACTCATCCAGAAGCAACGCCACGAACAGCAGACCTGCTGCAACGGCTACTAAACAAAGCCCCTCAGCTGCTTCAAGCCAGGCTACCCGTCAGATCAAGAAAGGCGATGCGCAACTTAACAAAGCCAACAACAGCTATCAGAAAGCACAGCAAAGCGCAGCAAGCCGCGTCCCCTCGAACAACTCCGTCAACAAGAGCCCGGCAACCTCGCACACTTCTCGTCCGACCACGACCGCAAAGCCCAGCACTTCGGCCTCCTCCCAAACCTCCCGTCAACCGAGCACCTCTTCCGGCAACCGTCCGACCACAACCGCAAAACCTGCGAATACGGCCAGCACTCCCAGCGCTCGTCCAGCTAACAATACTACTTCCACACCTAGCGCTCGTCCGGCCAACACTACGACTAACAAGCCCGTCACGACGGCCACGAGCAATACGACTGCAAGACCTGCCACGAGCACGGCTACGGCAGCAAGAACTACGGAAAAGCCCAACACCACTGCTGCAACAACCCCGGTTAAAAGAGGTTACACTGAACAAGGAATGGCCAGCCCGCAACCGGTAGCTACCGGTCCCCGCGACGGAGCGCCTGCCGGCAACAACAATAGCAACGACAAAGGCGGTGGTCACCACGGACAACCCGGAGGTCCCGGAGAACACGGACCTGGACACGGCCCCGGACATGGACCGGCACCCCACGACCCCTACGTACACCCGAATCACCACCACTACTACGATCACATTCACGTCCCTCGTCACGTTAGACCGGTTTACTACAACGGCGTCCCCTACTACTTCTACAACAGCGTCTATTGCCGCTACCTCAATGGCTACTACGTCATCTGCCGCCCGCCCCTTGGAGCCGTCATCGCCTACGCGATCTTCAACACCTGGAAACCCGTAATCGTGGTCCACAACAATGTCACTTACTACTACGACGATGGCACTTTTTACCTCCCCTACCGCAATAATTACCAAGTTGTAGCCCCTCCGATCGGCGCCCGCGTGGCAGAACTCCCCAGCAACTACGAAGAAATCATCCTCGACAACACCCTGTACTACAAAGTGGATAACGTTTATTATAAGGCAGTTGTGGTAAATGGATATATCTGGTACGAGGTAGTTTTCGTGAGCTAGAAAAAAAATTTCATAAAAGTGTGCGCGGTAAAGAAAAAATTGTATTTTTGCCGCGCATTTGCTTTTGCCCTGTTGTGTAATGGTAGCACCGCAGATTCTGGTTCTGTTTGTATGGGTTCGAATCCTATCGGGGCAACAAAAAAACCGAATTCAATTGTTGGATTCGGTTTTTTTTTGCATCTTTGCCGCGGAATTTGGCTATTGGCTATTGGCTAAAAGCCAAAAATGTTAAATCAATATCGATCATCATGCTAGTATTAGGTATCGCCGGTGGATCCGGCTCGGGAAAAACCTCTGTGGTGCAGAAAATCGTCCAACAGTTCCCCAAACACCACGTCAGTGTGCTGTCGCAGGACGCCTACTATCGCGACAACGGCGACCTCACCCAAGCCGAAAAGGAGCAGATCAACTTCGACCATCCCTCCTCCATCGAATTTCCGCTGCTGGTGGATCACATCAACCAACTGAAGGCAGGCAAGACCATCCAGATGCCCACCTACTCGTATGTGACCTGCGCACGCGGCACGGAAACCATTCCCGTGCACCCCGCCGAAGTGCTCATCGTGGAGGGCATCCTCATCTTCACCAACCCCGAACTTTGCGACACCATAGACATCAAGGTCTTCGTCGATACGGACGCTGACGAACGGCTCATCCGCATCATCAGCCGCGATGTGATCGAACGCGGCCGCGGACTCGACAAGTCCATCCGCCACTACCGCAATTTTGTGAAACCCATGCACGAACTCTTCATCGAACCCACCAAACGCCTCGCCGACATCATCATCCCCATCGGCGGCAACAACAATATCGGCATTGATATCCTTACCGCAAAGATTCGGGAAACGTTGAACGGCGACCATTGACCATTGACTATTGACCGTGTAACCGGATAACCGTGTGACCGTATAACAAAAAAAACTATTTTTGTGGCTTCATTTGAAAATTTATGACAAATATGAAAAATAAACTCTTATTCGCCCTGTTATTATCAGCTATTCAGATAGTTATAATCAACAACAATATGGTTTCGGCGCAGAAGCTGAAACCGGCAGAGGTGCCCTCGGATGTCACGCAAACCCTTGACGAACAATATTCCTACGTCAAAGTGACGGGATGGATGAAGGAGGGCAACACCTACGTGGCCAGCATCAAGGATGGGGCCACCAACGGCAAGGTTTACATCTCCGCCGCCGGCGAATGGATCCGCACGCTCTTCACCGTGCCCGTCAACGAACTGCCCTCTTCCATCACGGACTATGTGAAAGCGAACTACCCTGAGTTCATCATCAGCGTCAGTGCGCTGGAGGAGCAGGAAGATGTGAGCACGCACTACTATCTGGAGGTGAAGCCCGACGGTGTGGGCATGAAATCTTCCGTGCTGACATTCTCCAGCACGGGTCAGAACCAACTGCTCTCGCGCAAGGATCCGGAAGGGTTCCAAGATCCTACCAAGCACCAGCCCGACAAGATAGAGCAGGCCAAAGCCGCTGCCGCCGAACGACAGGCCGCCAAGGAGGAACAGGCAAAACGTGAGGCTGCCGAAAAGGCCGCCGCCGAAAAAGCCGCAAAGGAAGCTGAGAAGGCTGCAAAAGCGGCAGCTGCCAAACAACCGTCCACTGCCGCCAACAAGCCTGCCACCTCTTCTTCCGCTAAACCCGCCAGCAAACCGGCCAGCACCTCTTCTTCAAAGAGCGAAGAACCTAAAAAAGAGGCCAAACCCAAGAAAGAAAAACCCGAACCCGTGGTAAAAGACGAACACGGCAATATCGCTATCAAAGCCAACACCGTTCCCGACATCGTTTCCAAAACGTTGGTAAAAAAGGTGTTGCATCCCGCCGAACTCAATTGGTTCCTTGTTGATAGCATGTATATCGCCCGCTGCCTCAACCAAGGCAAGAAGACCGCCGTGTATATCACCCCGGCTGGCGTTTGGGAGAAAACGCTCACCATCATGCCCGAAGAATCCGTCACCGGACTCATGGCCAAGCACCTCAACGACTTCTACCCCGGCTGGCGCTTCAAGAGTGCCGTCAAGGAGCAGCGCGCCGACAAGGACGACAAGATGATGGTCGAATTCTACGAAAAGGCCAACTATAAGGCCAAGCTGGTCACTACCGTCTTCTTTGACAAGGCCGGCAAGCTGATCCGCACCATCGACCCCGACTACGAGCTGGGCGGTAACGACAAGAAAGAGAGTGCCGAGGACGACGCCCTCAACAAATACTACGAAAAAATGAACATGAAGCTGGACAACGATGACGCCGCCAGCGTTCCCGAGAACGTGAAGGCTGCCTTCAAGCTCAAATACCCGAAGGTGGCCAACGTGGAATGGAAAGAAGACGGCTACATGAACTACCAAGCCCACTTCTACACCACCCGCGGCAAAGAGACCTGCGTGTTCAACAACTATGGAGAACTCGTGGAGACTTGGGTGATGGGCAAGAACGAAAACCTCTCCGCCACCATCCAAGATTACCTCAAGAAAGAATATAAAGGCTACAAACTCAAGGAGTTCTATTCTGTCAAACGCCTCGCCGACAAACTGAACGCCTACAAGGTCATTGTGGTTGAAAAGAAGTCCGGGGACGAGCAAGAGTTGTGGTTCAACCTCTCCGGCAAACCCATTGAGTATTAGACGTAAACGTGAATGTAGAGACGCAAAATTTTGCGTCTCTATTTGAAACTTGAAACCTGAAACCATTTCGTATGAAATACCTCGAAATAAAATTACATATCACCCCTGCGGATCCATGGAAGGAGGTCTATACCTCGCTGATGGCGGATGCCGGATGCGACAGTTTCATGGACGGCGACAACGAGAACGAACTGCTGTGCTATATTCCCGAGAAAGACTATCAGGAGGATGTGTTCAAAGACATGCTGGACGCACCGCAGTTCCCGGAAGTGAAGATTTCTTACTCCGTCGCGCCAATGGAGGACAAGGACTGGAATGCCGCTTGGGAGGCCAACTACGAGCCTGTGCTCATTGACGGCAAATGCTACATCCGCGCCCCGTTTCACCCCGCAAACCCTGCCGCCGAATACGAAATCATCATCGAACCGAAGATGTCGTTCGGCACGGCGCACCACGCCACCACCGCGCAGATGGTATCCTACCTGCTGGAGACGGACGTACGCGGGAAAGCCGTGCTCGACATGGGTGCGGGTACAGGCGTGTTAGCCATCCTCGCCACGATGAATGGAGCGGGTCCCGTCACCGCCATCGACAACGACGAGTGGGCCTACCGCAACGGTGTGGAGAACGCCAAGCATAACCATTGCGACGAGCTCAAAGTGCTGTTGGGCGATGCCTCCCTGCTGGGCAGTGAACGTTACGACATCATCCTCGCCAACATCAACCGCAACATTCTGTTGCAGGACATCCCGCAATACGTGAAGTGCATGAACGCAGGTGCTTTGCTGTTCCTCAGCGGCTTCTACGAAGAAGACCTGCCCGCCCTGCGCTACTGCTGCGCCCAAAACGGCCTGAAGTACCTGGACCACAAGTCCAAGGACAAATGGGTGGCGGCGCGGTTTCAGTTAGCAATTGGCAGTTAGCAGTTAATAGTTTGCCTACGGACGACAATGGGGGCAGCTTGGGACAACATATTATTGTCCAGTACCCTTTTCTTTCAAGGGAATAAACAACAAAATTTTCTTGAATTTACGATGTTGCAGCAAATTCATCTCCGCAGTGTCGTTATAAAAGAAATTGCACTCATTCTGAACCTCAGCCAGTATTCCCCACGATTCAAAAGGAGACATTTTCAAGCAATACCGTTCCCCGTTACACACGATAGTGTCAACGGGCGCGTCGTCATCTGGTTGCGGATTGAGTTTCCCTTTCTCTTCGAAAAGTAAGTTCCCTATGCTTAACTCATCTTCGGACATCTCTAAGATTCTGTCAAGCCATTCTATCATAACATCATGGATGGAATCATAAAACTGCTGGTCTGGATTCTCGCGTTTCATCATCACTTCACGGTGGAAATTGTCCATCCTCTCCATGGTGTCAACATGTATGCCATCCTCCAATGAATGGCGGATTTGCTTCCACGTAAACCTATTGGAGAGGCTGTCTTCGAGATAATTCCGCATCAGGACAAACTGTCTGTCTGCAATGGTATGTATGAGCAGCGGTGGCATCGCCTCTTCAGGAAAGTGGTTTTCCCCGCTGAACAAAGAGAGGGCAATCTCCTTTTCTGCTTCATCCCGAACCACACAGGACAAAGACGGGCACACGCAGGTGGCATGCCAAACGTGCAACACGTTCGCTTTCAAATACAGCGTGTCAACGAATCGGAAGCATGGACCATTTTGGCCTTTCAAGGATGCCAAAAAAATCACTTGGACCAACAGCAGAAGCAGTATGCGGAACTTATTCATCTTTATCATTATCCTGCCGCGAAGATAGGATTTTTTTCGGTTATTTCTTGTCCCACGACAGGATTAATTGTTCCTTTTTGCGTTTGAATGATTTCCGATAGGCTCGTGGCACCACTTTATCCATCATTTTCAGCCAATTTTTCAGCATTTTCATATCCAACCCATTTACGTAGGACCAATGCCCATTGAAGCGCACCAACAAATAATTCCCATTCATCCCGGGAATGGTGTCCGACTGGCATTGAAGGAGATCGTCCCTCATTCGGTATAACAACTTTCTCCAATTATAGGAATACTGTTTTTTGACATGGTCTGGTTCTTCCGGAATGAAACAAGTCTGTCCGTCTTCATACAACAGCCCGAAATCTTCACAGATTGTGAAAAATAATTCATCATCCACGTAAAATTGGCAGAAAAAATCACGGAATGTAGAACCTTCAAGTGTGTTTAAGTAGCAATATGGCGAAGTCTCCGCAATATCACAGTCTTCAAGGGCGCCTCCCAAAGAGATTTTGTTAGAGTCGGACAATTCATCAAGAATCCGGTTTGCCATACGTTCAATAATATCCATTTCTTTACTGAAACATTCCTCAGTTGTTCCCATTGTATTCACATAACGGCCATTCTGTATGTAAATATCCGTCCAGCTACCGTCTAAGATTAATATTTTATTTGTAGTGAACTCCTTACACCTTGACTGTTGATAATGTGTGTTCACATATTCAAACAAGCTGTCTATATGGCTTTTACCTAATTTGCTTGGAGGGTAGTATGTGGTATTGTAAAGGTGCCACTGAGTAGTTCCATGATAGTCAAACGTTGATACAATCACTCCGTAATGAGAAAAAATTATTTTATCTGCAAAGCCACCCTGGTCAATTTCTATCCACATAGGTGATTGATTCTGGGCGCACAAAGAAGACAAGCTTAAAACAAAGAGAAAGAAAGAAAGGTGTCTAATAATGCTCATTTTTGAAAGGTTTTTGCTTTGGAAAGTACAACTTTTCATGGCGCGAAGATAGGATTTTTCGGGTTAGGGAGGCTTACAAAATTGATTATTTTGACAACCAAGACGGCATTCCCGGATGATGCAAAGCAATTGCGAAGCACTTGTCAGCAAGTTGCATCACTATTTCTTCGATAGTTCTTCGATAGTTCTTCGATAGTTCTTCGATAGTTGTCCGATAGTTCTCCGATAAAACATCGAAGAACTATTGAAGAAGTAACGAGAAACTATTGAACAAATAGTTTGCCTGATGCTTGGTTACTACGGCTCTGCTAGGAACAATTAACCCTGTCTTGGGACAAGAAATACAAGAAATAGCTGAACAATCCCTATCTTCGCACCATTAGCCCTTCTTCATATACCCACAAATCCCCCGCATACCATTATTCTACATTCTGCATTCTTCATTCTACATTTTCATTCGCAATCGCTCTTTTTTGTATCTTTGCCCACCATTTTTCTGTGTGACAATGAAGAAACTATTGACCGTATGTATCCTGCTGTGTTTGACGGTTTTAGCTCAAGCTCAGCGCTTTACCTCTTTCTCCAAAGACCCCTCCAAAACCGTGGAGGAGATGAAGGAGTTTTATGCATCTGTACCCAAAGACCGACAAAAGGAGGCCAAGGATATCCTCGACACCTTCGAGCTGATGTGGACCACCCGCATGGATCCCGCCAACCAACAGGTCTTCCTGGAAGAGGCCAACAAGATGGTGAAGAAAAAACACCGCCCGATTCCGCATTTCCAGAGCTTTATCCATACCTATAACGTTTTCATCCAAAGCCAGTATGCCGACGAGGCGGACACTTGGAAGAAGATTTTGGACTACCACATCGGACAAAGTTCCACCTTCTTCCAAGACAAAATGAGTCTTTACGCCCGGTTTTTCCAAGGCAATATCCTGAACCAAGGCGACAACGTGAAATGGGTCGCAATGAGTGACCCCGAGAAGATGGGATTTGCCGAGGAACCCTTCTTTGAGTTCAAGAACATCGACCTGATGGGCTTCTCCGCCAAAGACAGTCTGACGGTCAAGGGCATGAGTGGACGATATTATCCTGACAAACTGCAATTTAAAGCCAATGGCGGTACTATCACCTGGGAACGCGCTGGTCTGGACGACAACGTGAAAGCCGTGCTGAAAACCTATGACATCGACCTCCGCTTCCCGCGCGTGGTGGCCGACAACGCCCTGCTCCACTACCCGCGACTCTTCGCACAACCCGTGATCGGACGCGTAGAAGACAAAGCCGTACTGCCCACTTCGGAAGAGAAAGCCACTTACCCGCGCTTCATCAGTGACGAGGCAACGCTGCCCGTCAAAAACCTCTATAAAGACGTGGACTACGTGGGTGGTTTCGAGATGCGCGGCGCCTCCATTTACGGCACCGGCCAAGGCGACATTCTGGCCAAAGTCACCATCTACAACGAAGGCAAGGTCATCATCAGCGCCTCCTCCAGAAGCTTCCTCATCCGTCCCGCCAACCTGCTCTCCGAAGACGCCAAAGTCTCCGTCTATATCGAAAACGACTCCATCTACCATCCGGCGGCCAACTTCAAGTACGACAACGAGAAAAAATCGCTACTCATCTCCCGCCCGAAACAGGGCGTGGGCCGTTCCCCTTTCTTCGACTCTTACCACAAACTGGACATGTATGTGGAGTCGCTGCAATGGGTGACCACCGAAAAGCGCATCGAACTGAAACCCATCGTGGGCAACACCAGCAACCAGAAAGCCTACTTTGAGTCGCAGAACTACTACGAAGAGAGCGTGATGCACGAAATCGCCGGTTACAACATCGTCAACCCGCTCTACACCCTCTGGCAACTGTTTAACAGCGCCGGTTATGAAAGCCTTACGATTGAGGATGTTATCCGTTGGTTCAACAAACCGCCGTTGGACATCAAGGCGATGATGATCGACTTCGCCGCTCGCGGATTCATTGAATACGACATCAACAATAACAAGATCAACTACCGAAGTAAGATTGCGCAATACCTTAATAATCAGGTTAAAAAGAAAGACTACGACTATATCAAACTGGAATCCAAGACCCACTACGCTTCGCTGGATCTGGCGACTAACGACCTGAAAATCACCGGTTGCGAGTTCTTCGTGCTCAGCGATCCGCAGATTGTCAATGTCTATCCCATGAACGAGCTCGTCACCGTGAAGAAAAACCGCAACATGGTCTTCTCCGGTCGTGTTATCGGCGGTCTGTTCGACTTTGTGACCCATAACTGCCAGTTCGACTACGACCGTTTTCTGGTCGATATGGATGTGATTGACACGCTGATCATGTATGTGGAGGACAAGGACGGTCCGATGGACATGTACGGCGACTACAAGTTGCAGCGCGTGCGCAGCGAAATCGAAGAACTCTCAGGAGTGCTTTACGTGGATGCTCCCGGCAACAAGAGCGGCATGACCGATTATCCCGACTACCCGATTTTCGAGGCGCGCAAGGGCGGTAAAGTCTTCTACGACCAACCCTACGTATTGGGCGGCGTATATGACCGGAACAAGTTCTACTATGCCGTCAATCAGTTCCGTATCGTCAATCTGGACAACTTCGTGATTGACTCCATGAAATTCGGCGGTGCCTTGATTTCCGGCGGTATCTTCCCCGACATCGCCGAGCCGTTGAAAGTGCAGCCCGACTTCTCGTTAGGTTTCGTCCATAATACTGGTGGTCTGCCCATGTATGGTACCAGAGGCGCTTACCAAGGCCGTATCAGTCTTAGCAACAGAGGTTTGCGAGGAAAAGGAAATATCGACTACATCACCTCTCACACCACCTCCGACAGCCTCGTATTCTACATAGATTCCACGAACGGTTCCGCCAACAAACATATCGTGGACGAGCAGCTGGCAGGTACGGAATTCCCGCCGGCGAGCGTGGAAGAGGCTTACATGCACTGGGAACCATACGAAGATCAGATGTTTGTGCACACGTTAGCCAATCCGATGGACCTCTTCACAGAAGCCACGTTGACAGGCAATTCAAAGATCACCCCCAGCGGCATGTTCGGCACCGGCATCGTGAAGTTCAACCGCGCCGACATCTCCTCGCGACTCTTCCAGTTCAAGCACCATGAGTTGCTGGCCGATACCGCCGACCTGCGAATTTACGACATCAGTGGCGGCAAGGATGTCGCCTTCTCCACCGACAACTACAACTCCCATATCGATTTCAAGACCCGCAAGGGCCACTTCATCGCCAACGGCGAAGCTTCTGTGGTCTATTTCGTCAAAAACGAGATCAAGGCCAAATCGTCCGAGTTTGAGTGGGATCCCATCGACTCCACCATGCTGCGGTTCAAGTGGGACGACCCGCATAAAAACGTGGACATCGACAACACACCTATCAAGGAACTTGTTGACATGCAAAGCGTTGGCAACGAACTGTATGCGGTGGCACCATACGTGGATTATCAGTTCACGGCGGTCAATGCGGAGTACGATTTCGCCAAGAACGTGATTGCCGCACACGGCGTGCGATACATCAACGTGGGGGATGCCGCCATCACTCCTCAGCACGGCGATGTGACCATCCGGAAGAATGCGGCCATGGATCCGCTGGAGAAGTCGCGCATACTGGCTGGTAGAGAGAACAAATTCCACGAACTCTATGACTGTAACACCCGTATTGTCAGTGCAACCAAATTCTTTGCTAACGGTTATTACGATTATATTGATGCTGAACAGCGCGTCCAAACGCTCTACTTTGATACGCTCTATTTCATGAAGGAGACCCACGGTGACGCGAAAATCCCGAAAGAGAAGGACTTCCACTTCAGTGACCAGTTCGCCTTCGACGGTCGCGCCGAGCTGCACAGCACCAACCCCTTCCTCTCCTACTTCGGCGGGGTGGAGATCATCCATGGCTGCGATTCTGTCAAACACGCCCGTATGAAGATTCTCCAACAGGTAGATCCCAACAACATCATGATTCAGGTTCATGACCGCACGAAGGATATGGACGAGCGCAAGGTGGTGGTCGCCATCGCCTCCAGCAACAAGACCGGTCGCATCTACACCGCTTTCGGTGTGGCGAAGGACGAATTCAACGATGCCGAATATATCAATGTCTTCGGCTATATCACTTACGACAAGGAGACCCGCGAGTTTAAGGCCGCTTCCAAGGAGAAACTGATGGATCCTTCCATCCCCGGCAACATCATCACCCTGAACACCGACAACTGCGAGGTGCACGGCAGCGGTTCCATTGACATGGGTGCCAAGCTGGGCCGTGTGGATTTCGTCACCAACGGTACTATTGTCAACTACATGCTCGCCGACTCCGCCGAGATGCACCTTACCACCTCCATCGATTTCTTCTTCAATGAAAAATCCATGGATATCATGAATAAAGCGTTGGAAAATACCACTTTGGATTATGTGGACGTTTCCGGCGACGAGGCATACGATTTGGCATTGTATAATCTTTTGGGTAAAACGGAATACGACCGCTACCAGCGCAGTACGGCACTCGGTCAGAACCGCCGTCTGCCGGATGCCCTGCAGGTGAAATTCCTTTTCTCCAATATCGACTTTGAGTGGGACAAGGAGCAATCCACCTTCAAATCCCAGACCAAACTACCCTTGATTGTTTGCGGTGCCAAACAGCAATACAAGATGGTGCCCGGCCGCATTGTGATTGAAAAACGCGGTTCCCGCAACCGTTTGTACCTCTATTTCGAGTTTGACAACCACTTCTTCTACTACCAGTTCGACAACAACGCCGTCTCCGCCTTCTCTTCCGACAAGGCCTTCAACGACGCCATTTCGAGCGTGAAGCCCAAGAACCGGTTCCAGGCACCCGACCAAGCCAAGGGACTGCCCTCCTTCACCTACAAACTGGGTAACAGAAGTTTGAAGAACAAATTCGTCAAGAAGTATTTCACAGATATTGAGGAAGAAAGCGAGACTGAAGAGTAATGGATAGGATTTGGATAGCGGGACCTTGCGCGGCGGAGAGTCGCGAACAGGTGCTCACCACGGCTGAGCAGCTGGTGATGTGCGCCCATAACAACAATATCCCGTTGCACTACTATCGGGCCGGTGTATGGAAAGTGCGCAGCGCCCCCGACAGTTTTGCCGGTGCGGGCGAAGTGGCGCTGGTGTGGTTGCAGGAGGTGCAACAGCATTATGGCATACCCGTCTGCACGGAAGTGATGAACGCTGAGCAGGTGGAGCTGTGCGCCAAACACGACATCCACAACGTGTGGATAGGTGCGCGAACGGCCGTCAACCCCATTGATGTTCAGCAGATTGCCGATGCGGTGAGGCATTCCGACTTCACGGTTATGGTGAAAAACCCAATGATTCCCGACCTCAAACTCTGGATAGGCAACATCGAACGGTTCCGGAAAGCCGACATCCGGCAAGTGATGGCCATCCACCGCGGTTTCCCCGATGCCAAAGAGAACGTCTATCGCAACGCCCCCCTCTGGCACATTCCCATTGATCTAAAAGTACTTTTACCCGAACTGCCCATCCTCTGCGACCCCTCCCACCTGTGCGGACAAGTGCGTCTGATTCCAGAAATCGCGCAACTCGCTATGAATTATGGATTTAACGGTCTTATGACCGAATGTCACTATCAGCCTGCACAAGCGCTGTCCGACACGGAACAACAACTGTCGCCGAAGGAATGGGCCACCCTCATCTCCCAACTGGATTTGCGCACCGACGGCTCCGATCTGGAGTTGCTAAAACAGCGCACGGTGCTCGAAAACATCGACCATCAAATTAGCGAACTCCTCTACCAGCGGATGAAAACGGTAGATGAAATCGCCGACATCAAGCGGAAAAACCACATCGCCGTGGTGCAGCCCCAACAGTGGCAACAAGTAGTGCAACGCTATATGAAACACACCGAAGATACAGCATATCAGAATTTTATAGAACAATTTCTGGAATTACTTCATCAATCATCCATCAACCGTCAAAAATAGAACAACATGAGCATAGAATCATCAAAACGTAGCGGATGCCTCATCTTCTTATGGATAGTGGTCGCTTTCCTTGCGGGCTTTTCCTTCGGACTGCGCAAAAGTCCGCACCGTCTGAGCAAAGCCGGCAACGAACAGCTGAAAAAGATGAGCGAAGTGATGAGCTATATCGACCAATATTACGTGGACGAAGTCAACACGGATTCCATTTATGGGCTGGCAATCAATGCAATGCTCCAAGGATTGGACCCGCACTCCAGCTATGCCACCGTAGAGGAAAACAAAACCATGATGGAGACGTTGGAAGGCTCATTCGAAGGTATCGGCATACAGTTTAACATCATGAACGACACGCTGATGGTGGTGTCCGTCATTTCTGGCGGTCCCTCCGAGAAAGCGGGCTTGATGGCTGGTGACCGGATGATTGAGGTAGATGGCAAATCCATTGTTGGGATCAAGAACGACCAGGCATTCAAACTGTTGCGTGGCAAGAAGGGGTCTAAGGTCAAGGTCGGTATCCTCCGACCGGGATTCAAGGACAAATACACTTACGAAATCACACGGGGCGTGATCCCCACCTATACCGTGGATGTATCGTATATGATTGACAAACAGACAGGTTACATCAAGTTGAACGAGTTCGGCAGCACCACTGCCAAGGAGTTCAGCAATGCCATCCAGAAGCTGAAACGGCAGGGTATGACCCAGCTAATTGTCGATCTGCGAGGCAACGGCGGCGGTTTTTTGGACGCAGCCGTCAGTGTTTGTGATGAATTTTTGGGCAATAAACAGAAAATCGTCTCCATCGAGGGTTCTAAAGAGCGCCCGCAAGTCATCTACGCCTCCCGCAAGGGCGATTTCGAAGATGGCAAGGTCGTGATTCTGATCGACGACTTCAGCGCCTCCGCCAGCGAGATTGTGGCCGGTGCCGTGCAAGACAACGACAGAGGCACTATTGTCGGACGGCGTTCCTTCGGTAAAGGACTCGTGCAGAGACAGTTCGACCTCTCTGATAACTCCTCCATCCGACTGACCACCTCCCGCTACCACACGCCCAGCGGCCGCTGTATCCAGCGCGATTACGAAAAGGGGACCGAAGCCTACTACGAGGACATCTACAACCGCCTGCTCAACGGCGAGATGGAAAGCATCGACAGCATCCACCTGGATTCCTCCAAGGTATATCACACCGTCAACGGTCGCACCGTTTATGGCGGTGGCGGCATCATGCCCGACATTTTCGTGCCCATCGACCACGACAAAGACCTCGATGCCTACTACGACATCGCCAACTCCTCGGCACTCATCCAATTCGCCTTCCACTACACCAACGAGCACAAGGCTGAGTTGCAAAAGCGGTTCTCCGACACGAAATCCTACGTTTCTGGCATGACTGTTTCGGACCAAATGTTACAACAACTGGTCAGCTACTATGAGAAAAACAACAAGAAAAAGGTCTCGAAAATGTCCGCTAACTCCGCCAAGGAGTTGAAAACCTGGCTAAAAGCGCTAATCGGCCGCAACCTGTACGGTGACGAGGCCTTCTACCCGGTGATCAACAAGACGGACCCGGTGATCAACAAGGCGTTGGAAACATTGAAATAATTCCGCTATGCAATCCGCCATGTAGAGACGTTTCATGAAACGTTTCTTCGGGTTAGCGCATCCGTACCCGCCGCAAATCCAACATATTCACGGGATTCACGCCCAATCCTTCCACGTTTTTCTGCACAAAACGGGCCACTTTATCGTAGTAGAGAATAACGAACGGGGCATCCTCCACCAAAAGGGCGTCCATTTGGGTATAATATTCGTTGCGCAAAGAGTCGTCTGTACAACGCTGCGATTTTTCGTATAGTTGGTCGAATTTTGGATTGACGTAATGGGTGTAATTGGAACCGTTTGGCTGCAAATTCTTGGAATAGAAGAGCGACATCTGGTTTTCCGCGTCGGGGTAGTCGCAAATCCAAGAGCCACGGAAGAAGGGAAGCTGGTAGCTGCGCATCATTTCCCGTTGCTGTGCCGCCTGCGCCACATCCAGCTTCAACGGGATACCGATTTCGCCCAACTCATGTTGGATATATTGGCACAAATCGGCATACTGCGCCGAGACTGTGAGCGTGATTTCGGGCAGCCCTTTGCCGTTAGGATAGCCCGCTTCTGCCAGCAGTTTCTGAGCTTTCTGAGGATTGTATTCATACCCACCCGTGCGTTCAGGGTTATAAGACGGCATTCCACGCGGCACAAAACCGCCATCTCCGGCATAACCCATGTTGTTGCGCAGATACTTCATCATCTTTTCCCGGTCAAAACCGTAATTGATAGCCTGTCGGACACGCTTGTCGAGTAATGGATTTTTCTTTCCATTAGGTTTCAGGTTGAAGCCCAAATATTCCGTATTGAGATAGGGGCCGGTAATCAGCTTGATCTTGTCTGCATATTCGGGATTCAGCTGTCCGTCCTTTGTCAGCAGTGCATCCTTGTAGCTGGGATCCACTCCGGACATAAAATCCAGCGTCCCCTTCATAAACTCCATAAAAACAGACTGTTTCTCCACGATGAAGGAGATGGCGACGGCATCGATATAGGGCAGGCGGATGCCTTCGGAATCCGTCTCGAAATAGTTGGGATTCTTTCGCATCACGAGCTTGACACCCTCCTCCCACAGCTGCATCTGGAAAGGTCCGGTACCCACGGGATATTTGCGGTAATCCTTCCCATAGTGCTCCACCACTTCATGCGGAACCACGGAACAGTACTTCATCGTCAAAATGCCCAAAAACGGCGGGAAAGGTTCTGTCAACTCTATTTGGAAAACAGTGTCATTCAAGGCTTTGAAGGCCGGTTTGCCCTGTGCATCCCGTTTCACCTTCTGGAAGATCCAAGCACCGGGGGATGCCACCTCGGGATCGAGGATACGGCTCAAACTATAGACAAAATCGGCCGCCGTAACATATCTTGGTCCATTAAAAGGGAAATACTCCGTCTGATGGAACTGCACGTCATTGCGCAACACAAATGTATATATCTTGCCATCCTCCGAAATGGTCCAGCTTTTCGCGATAGCCGGCACCACCTGCAGGTTCTCGTCCATATCCACCAGACCGTTATAGAGCTGGTTACAAGGCCATAACGTGGATTGTCCGGAAGAAAACGCCGGATCCAACGACAGAATGCCGGACGACTCGTTATAGTGGAAAATCTGCTTGTCAGGATGGTCGAACTTGGTCTTGCAGGAGACAAGCAAAAACGTGATAACCAATCCGATAGCCAAAAATCGTTTCATACTATGACAAAGCTTGGTTGACCTTTTTGGAGGATTCCAACAGCGAATTGTACTCTTCCGGAGTGATGTCGATGTAGAAATAGTAGATGGGGTTCACCGGCTTGCCGCCCTTGATGACCTCATAGTGCAAGTGAGAGCCCGATGACATTCCCGTAGATCCCACGTAACCAATCAGTTGGCCGCGCTTTACCTTTTGACCCGGCTTCACCGCCGCTTTCGACATGTGGGCATATAAGGTCTGATAGGAATATCCGTGGTTCAGCACCACACAGATACCGTAACCGGAACCGGGCTTCTCACGGGAAACCGTCCCATCGGCAGTGGCATAAATCGGTGTTCCTTTCGGAGCGGCGATATCAATACCCGTATGGTTACGTAACGTCTTGAGAATCGGATGATAACGTCTGCCAAAACCAGATGTGATGGTGTACATGTTCTTTAACGGACGAATAGCAGGGATGGCCGCCAGCATCTCCGCCTTGGAGTTGGCAATCTTCTCCAACGTATCCAAGGATTTGGTCTGAATAGCCAATCTAACCGTCAGTTGGTCTGCTTTTTTGTTCGCCACTTTCAACATCGAATAGGCCTCGGAACGCGACAGACTATCGAAACGGCTGTCTTCTATCAATAACGGGTAACGCTCCTCTTTCGGAACTGGATCCGCCTCAAAGACATTACGATACACATTGTCGTCACGGTCTTCGATATCCGCCAGCACATCCGACATCGCGTCAATGCGGGCATTCAGATAGTCCACCTCTTCCTTCAACTCATTATTCTCTTTCTCCAGAATCTTAACCTTCGGTGAATCAACAAAATAGAATCCAATCCAGACAAACACTAACGCAAAGGCCACACCGCTCGCAAACACCCATGCGATACGCTTGAACAGGTGCTTGAAGCTGAGCTTGACCTTCTCGTAGGTCAGCGTTTTCGGGTTAAAATGATAGAAGGACTTGGGCATTTCGACTAGTTACATCCGATACAAATCTGGTCGCCCACACTATAACTGTTGATATTTCCGCTGTTCCGCTTGATGAGGATCTTCAGCTGGATACCATACTTTTGGGCAATATAACGATAGGTGTCACCCTCCTGCAACGTATGGTACGGCACAGGGGACTTCGTGCTCTTCATTTCGAGATAAATCACCTCATCCTCAATGGGTTCCGAACCATCATAGACATCATTGTAGAGGCGCAGGTTCTTCTCCGTCATCTGCAATGCAGTCGCTAGCTTTTGGTAGGTGTCGCCCGGACGAGCCAAGATGAATTTAGTTTTGTTGTTCTCATAAACCGGGCGGCTAGTATAAGGATAATAAGCTGATTTATAAGGTATTGCGTATAGATCTAACACAAAGACATTCAATCCGTTCACCTTCTCTGGCAATTTGTTAGATTCTTGCACCGCAGGCTTCGCAGGTTGTGTAACCTCTTGTTTCTGAACCTGCTGAGATTCTTGAACTGGTTTAGGCTGCTCTTTGGGCTTGTTGTTTTTTTCCACAATCACCTGAATGCCGTTCACCTCCATCGTGTCCGACTTCGCGGTGTTTTTCTTCGACTCTTCTTTGGGTTTTGGTTCCTCTTTGGGTTTCTGCTCTTGAACTTTCGGTTGAGCTACAGGAGCCTGCGCCTCAGGTTCTGCTTTAGGTTGGACAGGCTGTTTCGGTTCCACATTAGTCACCGTAGGCTTTGGAACTGGAGTAGGAGCAGGTGTCGGTGTCGGCTTCGAGACCTGTGCCACATTTTGGTTCTCGCCCACCCCGATACGCTCCGGCTGGGGTTTTTGCATAGCTCGCAAAGCCACCGTGTCGCCCAACTTCTGCGCCACTTTGCGGTCATAATGCATCAGATAGTATTTCTCAATGATGGAAACCAACGTGTCGGCATATTTCGGATTGCCGGAAAAGCCAGCCTCCAAAAGTCCGTTAGCCCATGATTTGTAGTCCGTTATGGGATAATAGAACAACTTCACATAGCGGCTTCGGGTGGACAAAAACAGCGAATGGTCACGATAGGCCTCCGCATCGGTAGCGTATTTCCGATAGCAGTTCTCGTGATTCTTGTCGTTCGGGCGATAGTAAGTGTCGCCCTGCCACTCCTGCGTATGACACATGATGGCGAAATGGTTGTGACACTCGCGCACCAGGTCGTTGGTGCCCGCCTGCGACGCATAGATGGCCTGCGCCAACGTGATGCTCGCGGGAACTCCGTAGAGCTCCATCTCCTGCATCGCAAGATCCTTGTAATTGTCAATGTAATCATAAATGCGATCTTCCATCGTATATTGGGCGAAACCGATGGACAACAGGCAAACAGCTGCCACTAAACAAAATATCTTTTTCATCATTCTAAAATTATCGTCTTAATAAAATCTGGTCTCCCGGATGAATAACGGAATTTTCTTCCAACATATTGTATTTCAACAGATAATGAAGCTGAACCCCATAGCGTTGCGAGATGTAGCGCAACGTCTCGCCTTCCTGCACGGTATGAATTCTGACGGCATTTCCGCGCGCCTTGGCCTCCACATACACAATCTCATTCTCCACAGGTTCATCGTTCGGCCCCGCATCGTTAAACTTACGCAAATTATCGGACATCACTAAGATATCTTGTGCAATTTTCTCGTAAGTATCTCCTTTTTCAGCGATTACAAAGTACGTATTATTGTTTTTGAACACTTTCCGATAGGTGAATGGACTCTGATCCGTGGGATATTCGCTGCCGATGGCGGTGAACACCTTCTTGCCGTGCTTATTGCTGACTGGTTTAGTGGTAGGATTGGAAACCAGCTTCGTGTCCTGCGCAACAGGCTTGGTTTCAGCAACCGTAGCAGGCCAACCACCATACTTTTGCTGATAAAGCGTGTCCAGACGCGCAATGTTGAACCGCTCAATCAAACTGATGAGACGATCAGCATATTGGGGATTTGTGGCATAGCCGTCCTGCTTCAGCGTGCGAGCCCAGGATTGGTAATCCATGATATCCAGCTCAAACAGATTAGCATAACGTTTCCGGGTGGTCAAGAAGAGCGAGTGGTCCGTGTAAGATTCCTCCACAGAAGCGTACTTGCGGAAACACTCCTGCAGCTCGTCGTCGTCGATCAGGATGGTGTCGCCCGTCCATTCGGTGTGGCACTTGATGCCAAAGTGGTTGTTGCCTTCCGTGGCTAGACGGCTTTTGCCGCACGCGCTCTCGAAAATGCCCTGCGCCACCGTGATGCTGGCGGGAATTTTATATTCGTGCATCTTCTTCACCGCCACATCCGCAAAACGATCGATATAATCGCGGATATCCTGCTCGTTGTACTGCGCAAAAACCGAAACGCAACCCAACAAAATGCCCAACAAACAAATGAGTTTCTTCATAACTGCTAACTACTAACGACTAACTGCTAATTAGCTAATGCCTCAAGGACCAATTTGGTATAGAACTCCCGAATGTCCAGTCCTAAACTCTTCACCTGCGCCGGAATGATGCTCATGGCAGTTTGGCCAGGTATCGTATTGACTTCCAAGAAATAAGGTGTCTTGGCCGCCTCATCGAGAATAAAGTCCACACGCACGATGCCTTTGCAATCGAGCTGGCGGAACACAGTTTCGGCGTATTGGCGCACAAGAACTTGCATGTCAGGGGCGATGTCAGCAGGAGTGATCAGGCTGTGACCCACGTCCGTGTATTTGGCATCATAGTCATAGAACTCGTTATGGGCGACGATCTCCGTGATAGCCAGCATCTTCACGTCACCGTAGGCAGCCGTGACACCGCACGCCAACTCGCGACCGTGGATCATCCGCTCGACGATAAGCTGGTTGTCGTATTTGAAAGCCTCTTCGAAAGCCGGCATCAACTCCTCGCGATTGTGCACCTTGGTCACGCCCACGCTGGAACCAGAATTGCAGGACTTCACAAAACAAGGATATCCGCAAACCTCCTCAATATGCTCAATATCAATAGGATCACCAGCATAAAAATGCAACGACGGAGCAATGGGGATTCCGAGCTGTGCCACCGCGAGATTGCAGTAGAACTTGTTGAATGTCAAGGCTGACGGAAAGCTGGTGCAACCTACGTAAGGCAGCTTGATCATCTCAAAATAGCTCTGCAGTTTGCCATTCTCGCCCGGCGTACCGTGGATGGCGATAAACGCAACATCAAAAACGATTTTCTGACCGTCAATAGTCAACGAAAAATCGTTCTTGTCAATCTGGAAAATTCTACCATCAGCAGCCTGATAGTGCCAGTCACTGCCCTTAAAATGGATCAAATAGGGCTCAAAAAGAGTCTTGTCCAACTGTTCAAAAATGTTGTCACCCGATCTCAAAGAGACCTCGTATTCGCCAGAATCTCCACCGGCTATAAGTGCTACTTTATACATTTTATTCAATATTATATACAAATTGCAAATATAGCTTTATTACGGAGTTCTCTTCCGGCCATAAAAATTGTTTTT
>Ga0310694_10001111_pt1 | contig 31749 bp, 26 predicted proteins | sample 174DNAGHGhighgp2_FD_203884 | JGI IMG/M metagenome (GOLD analysis project Ga0310694, IMG submission 203884) | Sheep rumen microbial communities from Palmerston North, Manawatu-Wanganui, New Zealand - 1742 DNA GHGhigh gp2 (v2) (version 2) | ecosystem: Host-associated > Mammals > Digestive system... | reverse complement strand
AATCAGGCGCCTACCGTCTCGTTGACAAGACGATTGTCGTCACAGCACCTGAGGAAGTACGTATCCAACGTGTCATGCAACGTGACGGTATCAGCCGTGAGAAAGTGCTCGAATGGATGGCACGCCAGCTGCCGCAGGAAGAAGTACGCCGTAGGGCCGACTTCGAAATCGTTAACGATGGAGAAGCAAACATCGAACAACAACTAAATAAAATATTAAGAAACATGAAAGAAACCATTTTAGCTATTGCCGGCAAGCCCGGCCTTTACAAACTCGTATCCAGAGGAAAGAACAACCTGATTGTCGAGGCTCTCGACGCCACGCACCGTCGTCAACCCGCTTTCGCCACCGACAGAATCACATCGCTCGGCGACATCGCGATGTTCACCGAGACAGACGATGTGCCCCTGATGACCGTACTCGACAACATGAAAAAACTCGAGGATGGCAAGAAAGCCAGTATCAACGAGAAAAAAGCTTCGGGTCAGGAACTGCAGGATTATTTCACCAAGGTACTTCCTGAATGGGATCGCGACCGTGTGCAGAACAGCCACATCAAGAAACTCATCACCTGGTATAACATTCTCATTGAGAGCGGCATTACCGATTTCAAGACAGAGGAACCAGAGGAAACAAAAGAAGAGGCTTCGGAATAACCGAAGCCTCTTTTCTTTTTACGGGATTGGCTTAGAATCTGCCGGGACCGCCAAAACCGCCGCCTCCGCCGAAGCCACCGCCGCCCATCGGCATTCCGCCTCCGAAGCCGCCTCCACGATTGCCACCACGGCCACCGCCCATTGGCATACCACCCATCATGCCCCCCATCATACCCATACGGGATGCACGTGTACCGAAGAAGTTCAGACGATAGCTGGCACGGAACATGATGTAACTGGTAACGGCGTTGTATTCGTTATCGGTACGGGCCATCGTAGAGATGGTCGTTGAGAAGTTCGACTGCTGACCTAAGATATCATAGAACTGCACAGAGAGGGTCAATGGCTTACCACGCAGCAGGCTGTGAGAGATCTGACCGTTCCAGATCAGCTCGTTGGTATTCATCGAAGCATCGTCGTAACCACGGCGGCTGTTCATACTGATATCAGTCGTAATCTGTGTACCCCAAGGCAGATAGATGGTCGAGTTCAAACCATAGGAGTAAGTCCAAGTGTCGAGGTTCGCCGTCGGCTGCAACTTATTACGTGTTGAGTTGTAGTTTACCGATCCATTGAGCTCCACCTCCAACCAGTCGTTGCGGTAGCTGGCACCCAGGCGACCACCGATCATATTCTGGTTGGTGGAATTCCTTAGAGTCTCACGTGTCTTCATGTCACCCACATAACCCACACGGTGGTTGAAGTTCTCATTCAGCGAGACATTATAGCTGAAGTAACCCAGTGAGTCGATGGCCGAGTTCCACATGATGTTACCACCGGCATTCCAGTTACCGTTGATATTCTCAGGCCGTGATTCCTGTCTACCATTATCGAAATAGGTCACCTTGTTCACAATGCTGTTCATCGTGGTCGAGAAGTTCAGGTTGGCATTGATCATGCGCTGATGGTTCATGATGTAGTTGTTGAAGCGCAGGTTGAAGCTCTGTGTGAACGAAGGCTTCAGGTCAGGATTACCAGTGGTCTTGCTCATCGGGTTGGTATCATCGTTGATCACGAGCAACTGATCGATGGACGGCTGACTGGTGCTACCACGATACTGGAACTGCAGGCTACCTGACTGTGTAGGACGCCAGCGGAAATTGGCTGTCGGGCTCCAGTTGGTCACCGTACGCTTCACGATGGTGTCCACGCCCAGATAACGCTGGGTATAGTCTGATTTCTGCGGAATGACCTGCACACCGAAGTTGAAGTCGTAGGTGTCGCGGATGAAGCGCAGCATGATCTCACCCGTGTGGATGTAGTTTGAATAGGCAGAATAGCGGCTCTGGTCCTTGCTGTAGTAAGCATCATCCTTCGCGGGAGAATAACCAGGATTCACCAGGTCGAAATAGTCGCTCCACTGACGGTATACAGGTTTCACACTGCTGAAATCGTAACCCAGGGTAGGATTTGCCAGAAGTGGCTGCGAATAGTCAAACGTCTGACGATCGCTCTCGTTGTAGCGATACTGGAAGGTATAGCTGAACTGCAGGAACGTGGCGTAAGCAATCGGCTCACTATAGGTAGCACGTACACTGTAATCCCACGACTTGGTCGGTGACAGGTTATAACGGTTGGCCTGATATTGTGTAAGGCCGGAGACGCCATTGTACTTCACTGGATCCCCATGGAAAATCTTCGTCTGGTTGTTCGACAGCTGCTTATTCTCATTGTCACTGTAATTACCGGTCAACTGTACGGTGATGTTACGGCCTCTGCCATTCAGCAGACGGTTGATCTGCAAAGTACCGCCGAGGCGCTTGTTATCACCATAACCCAGCGATTTATTGCGGCTACCGTTGGTAAGGTAATCATTCAAGGCGTCAATACCTTGATCACTCAGGATTTTCTCCATGATAGCAGCGTCAAGCTGATAATCGACATAGTTGTAGGGGTTTGCATTGAACGTAGCAGAGGTATTATCACTCTGACTGTCGTTGCTACCGAAGCTCCATGTCGGACGGAAGGCGATGTTCCACAGCGTGTCGGGCGTCCACTCGATACGGCCTTGTACACTCCAGTTGGTATTACGTGAATAACTCTGGTTGATGGAGTTAGTAATATTTTTCACATCCTCTTTAGCTGTGAAGTTATCCGAGAATCGGCGTGACCAGGAGTCACCGTCACGATGGTTCACGTTCACACTGGCCTGGGCGATGATCAGCTTAGGCTTCTCGTAGTTGATGTTGATCATACCGGTCTTGGCAGCATTCAGGCCGCCGCCACCCATACCCATACCACCACCGAAACGACGGCCACCGCCGCCACCCATACCCTGGTCATTGGTATTGTTGGCATTAAGCATACCCATTACGCGGTAGTCATCACGCATATACATACCAAACAGACGACCGGAATAACGGTCCTTCGTACCGTAACCCAGGTCGGCATTGAGCATCGTACCGCGGTTCATACCAGCACGGATACCGAAGTCGAGCACCGTCTGCTCATTACCATCATCGATACCGGTGATACGGGCCAGGTCACTCTTCTCGTCATACGCGCGAACCTTTTCAATAATAGAGGTAGGCAAGTTCTTAAGCGCCGTCTGGGCGTCGCCAAAATCCTTACCGTCCACCTTAATCTTCGACACCTGCTTACCGTTGATGGTGATGTTACCGTTCTCATCGATATCAGCACCCGGCATACGCTTTACCAGTTCCTCGACCACTGAGCCCTCTGGCACGCGGTAGGCGTCAGCATTGAAAATAAGAGTGTCACCCTTCGACTGTACTTTAGCCAAATGGGCTGTCACCGTAGCACCCTGCAACATAATAGCGTCAGGCGCCAGACTGATGGTGCCTGCCGACACGCTCTTTCCTTCGGCTACGGTAATCTTCTTCGTGTAGGTCTTAAAGCCTACATAGGTAATACGCAGTGTAAAGGTACCGTCACTCGGTGCCTTCACACTGAAATTACCATCAGCATTAGTTACGGCATTGGATACCACTTTTTCACCGCTCAACAGAGAGGCTGTAGCTTGAATCACAGCATCTTTAGTGTCTTGTTCCACTACTGTACCGGTTACGGTTCGTTGAGCAAATCCAGCAATTGTCATCACACTGACAATCATCAAAATCAGTAATCTTCTCATGATAGTTGTATAAAATTCTGCACCTTTGACGCAGCAAAATTTAGAAAGTTTAATCAATCTAAAGAAAAAAAATGGAAATTATACAATTATTTTCTTCTTTTTAAACGAAATACCAAAATTTTGACTAACTTTGCACACGCAAAAATGACCATTAAAGGATAATGAACCCCCAAAAGGTAGAAATAGCGGAGAATTTAGAGACATCACTCGCCAGAGCCATCGAAGCTTGCGAGCACGATAGGCTCTTCATTCTCACCGACAATACCACCCGAGAACTTTGCTGGCCTGTTGTCAGCAACTTCCCCTGCCTTCAGGGTGCTGAGCTCATCAGCATCGGGGCTACCGACACCCACAAGACACTTGAATCACTGGCCCATGTCTGGGAGGAACTCGGACGCATGGGTGGCACCCGCCACACCTTATTAATAAATATAGGGGGCGGCATGGTGACCGATTTGGGCGGTTTCGCAGCTTCAACCTTCAAGCGCGGCATCAACTACATCAACATCCCCACCACCTTGCTTGCAATGGTCGACGCCAGCGTCGGCGGCAAGACAGGCATCAACTTCCGTGGACTGAAGAATGAGATCGGGGTGTTCAATAATGCCGCTACGGTCATTCTCAGTACACAGTTCCTGCGCACCCTCGACCACGAGAACATTCTCTCCGGCTATGCCGAGATGCTCAAACACGGACTCATCTCCAACGAGGTAATGTGGGCAGAACTGATGCATTTCAATCTCATCGACGAACCGCTCGACCTTGCCAGTCTTCAGCGTATGCTGGCCGACAGCGTGGCTGTCAAGCAGCGTATCGTCATCGAGGATCCTCTGGAGCACGGCATCCGCAAGGCCCTGAACCTCGGTCACACCGTAGGTCATGCCTTCGAGTCGTTTGCACTCAGCCACACTCCCATCCTTCACGGCTATGCCGTTGCCTATGGCCTCGTCTGCGAACTCTACCTGAGTTGCGTTAAGACAGGCTTCCCCACCGACAAGATGCGCCAGACCGTCAGTTTCATCCACGAACATTACGGCCGCATGCCCATCACCTGCAATGACTACCCCACCTTGTTTGAGTTCATGACCCATGATAAGAAAAACACGGCGGGCAGCATCAACTTCACACTGCTCGGTGGTATCGGCGACATCCGTATCAACCAGACAGCCACGAAGGAAGAAATCTACGAAGCCCTCGACTTCTATCGCGAGGGCTGAGCAGGATCCACAGTCGCCGCGCTCATAACGCGGCTCTGAAAACGGACCAATCAACTTAGTGAACCTGATCATATTACTAACTAATCGTAGATGCAGCCACTTGTGAAAGCAGCTGCATCTCTTTTTTGTACTATTCCAGTCGAACAGCTTAAAATATGTTAATTATTAGAAGATGAATTTGGAGGTGAATAATAAAACTTATAATTTTGCAACAAACATACAGCTAATTAACACCCAAAACGTGAAACAGTCAACTGATTCTACATCAAAGAAACTCACACGGTTTGTCATACTTACCGTGCTGGTAATAATGATTATAGTATTCTCCGCATCCTGCTGGATTTGCCACCAAGCCTTAATGGCAGAGGCACATGCCCGCTATGTCGGTATAACGAATGTCGCTGCCGAGAAAATTGCCAAGACCATCAGAGGCATGGAGATGAATGCCATGAACGAGTTCGACGAAGTTGAAAAGCATCTCGACACCCCGGAATCCGTCATCGCCGCTCTGGAGAGCAAGACTAATCTGAACCCAGAGGTTAGAGGCTATTTTGCCGCCTTCGAGCCCCATTATTTCGAGAAAGAGGGCCAATGGTTCGAGCCTTACGTGCACCATGTCGACACCAATGCTTTCGAACTCAGAATGGTTGGCTCGGCCCGTCACAACTATCATAAGTCCGAATGGTACATCCGTGCCAAGCAATCCAACGATAGCTTCTGGGCTGATCCTTATTATTATTACGACGGCACAAACATCAGCGGCCATTATACTACATTTGTCAAGCCCATCTTCGACAAAACCGGTCGTTTGGCCTGTGTCTGTGGTGCCGACATGACTTTTGAATGGCTCAGCAAGGAACTGGAACGCATCGAAAAGACGATCCAACAGAACGAACTGCTGAACCGCTATCTCTTTCACGAGAATGACTGTTACACGGTAATCATCAACAACGATGGAAGCTGCATCGCTCATCCTGTCGACAAACTTCTCACGATGACCAAAGAACAGGCAGGTGATATCTTTGATCAACAGAAGAGCGGTACAATAGAGATGAATATCAACGGGGTGGCATCTACCATCTATTATACCCCGATTGAACATGTCAAATGGTCAGCAGCTCTCATTGTCCCCAAACAGGGTGTCTTGCAACCAATGCTCAAGATTGCCCTCATCTTCCTGTTGATAGGCGTTTTCACCCTTTTAGCCGTTTGGAAACTCTGTCGCCGGATAGTACAATAGCAAGCAGCTCTGCTTCATGGCGGGCGGGCTTGCCTGTAGCGGTGAGAGGAATGCGGGGAACGTGAAAGTAAGAACGAGGCTGATAGTATTTGGGCAGGATATGCTCACAGACCTGACGGGCCTCAGTTGTAGAACCTTCGGTAAGGAGAACGACAATCTCACCAAATTTTTCATCGGCACATTTTGTAATGACAAAAGGTTGACGAAGGTGGGAACGCAGTTGGCGTTCGAGTTCTTCAGCCTGAATTTTCAATCCACCAGAACAGATAACATTGTCTTTGCGACCAAGAATGCGAAAACGTTGGTCTTGTGAAAGCTTTGCGATATCGTTGGTGACAAGGGTATCGGAACAGACATCAGGGGCATCGATGATAAGACAGCCGTCGGAGGAAAGGGAGAGATGAACGGAGGGAAAAGGTGTGTACCAGTCGGAGGCATCTGGACCGGAGAGACGACGGAGGGCAATATGTGAGAGGGTTTCCGTCATGCCATAGGTGCTCCAAACGGCATTGGGGAAGGATCTGAGTTCTACAGCCAGGGCATCGTCGATAGCGCCGCCACCGATAATCAGATGCTTTATTTGCATGAGTCGCTCACGTTCCTCGGGCACTTGCAACGAATTATATACCTGCATCGGCACCATCGCGGCAAAACAGATATTCAAACACTCGGGGACGGTTCTTTTTTGTTTGACCATTACATGCGACTGGCAGTCAAACAAAAAAGAACCGTCCCCGAGTGTTTGGAGAGGATGACCGGAGGGGGTGACGGTGATGAGACGCAAGTGACGTTCAAGGGCGCGAACCACCATCATTTTACCGGCAATATAGTCGAGTGACATACAGAGCAGCGCCGTATCTCCTTCACGGAGGCCGAGGAAGTCGTTAGTGCGACGGGCAGAGGCGAGCATACGCGACTTCTCGACGCACATAGGTTTAGGCGCACCTGTCGAGCCGCTGGTCTGTACCAACACCGTTTCAGAAGAGTTATTCCACTCTTCAAGGAATTCTTCTAATGACATCGCCATAATTGATCTCCCCTGATTTCCAAAGGCATTGGGATATTGTCGGTGAAGAGTTGACCAGTGCCGAGTCCCTGAGGCATAGTGATGTAATCGCCATAGACGGACGAGGCAAACTGGGCAATAGCATTCAGGCCAATGTTACTTTCGAGAGCGGAAGTAATCCATGAACCAATACCCATCTCACGAGCCGTCGCTATCCACTCGCGACAGCCAGCAATACCGCCATGTAACGAAGGCTTGAGAATAATGTAACGAGGCTTGATGATATTGAGCATATGGTGTTTCATCGCCAGATCGTTGACGCCGATAAGTTCCTCGTCGAGAGCGATGGGAAGCGGCGACTCACGACAAAGTTCAGCCATATAGGCCCATTGTCCCTGACGAATGGGTTGTTCGATGGAGTGGATATTATATTGTGATAGCAGCTCGAGTTTGTAGAGTGCTTCGTCATAAGGGAAAGCACCATTGGCATCCACTCGCAGCTCCACTTCGTGGAAGGAGAAGCGATCACGGATGCGACGGATGAGATCGAGTTCCTGGTCGAAGTCGATAGCACCGATCTTGAGTTTGATGCAACGGAAGCCTTTCTCCATCTTCTCTTCGAGGCGTTGGAGCATCTCATCGTGGTTACCCATCCAGACAAGACCATTGATGGGGATACCTGTTTCGCCACGGGAGAATGCGGTATCAAACAGACGATTGCCATTCTGGAGATTCAGCAGAGCGGTTTCCAAGCCGAAGAGCATCGAGGGGTAATCGCGGAGAGAGTCGTAGTCGATTTCGCCTGACTGACAGAAATCCTCGCAGACCTTATTTAATATAGAAGCGTATTCATGATCAGGGAGGGCATCGCAGCTCAAATCGGGCAAAGGAGCACACTCCCCCAGTCCCTCTCTCTGACCATCCGACAGATGAATCAACCAAATTTTTCTTGTGGTATAGATGCCTCTGGAAGTTCCCGCCGGCTGTTTGAAATGGAGCAGACGCTCCTCTATTTCGTATTTCAATTCTTCAATCTTTTAATTCTTCAATTAATCTTATGGGAGTTTAGGATATTTCTTGAAGTCAGGCTTGCGTTTCTCGAGGAAGGCCTTACCACCCTCCTGCGCCTCGTCGAGGAAGTAGTAGAGCATGGTGCAGTCGCCGGCAAGTTCCTGGATACCAGCCTGACCGTCAAGTTCAGCATTAAGGCCAGCCTTGATCATACGAAGAGCCAACGGTGAACGTTCCATCATCACCTCTGCCCACTCGACACACTCGTCCTCGAGGCGCTCAATGGGCACCACTTTATTCACCATACCCATGGCCTCAGCCTCCTGAGCCGTATACTGGCGGCAGAGGAACCAGATCTCACGGGCTTTCTTCTGTCCCACGATTCTTGCCAAGTAGGATGATCCGAAGCCTGCATCAAAGGAGCCGACCTTAGGCCCCGTCTGTCCGAAGATGGCATTCTCGGAGGCGATGGTAAGGTCGCAAACGAGGTGAAGCACATGGCCGCCACCGATGGCATAGCCGTTGACCATCGCAATCACGGGTTTGGGCAGACGACGGATCTGCATCTGTACGTCGAGTACACTGAGACGGGGCACGCCCTCTTCGTCAACATAACCGCCACGACCTTTTACGTGCATATCGCCTCCCGAACAGAAGGCGTGCTTGACATCCGCAAGCGTTTTGCCTTTAGGCACTTCTGACATCGCACCCGTGAGCAATACCACAGAGATGTCCTGCATTTCGCGACAGAGGGAGAAAGCCTGCGAGAGTTCCCAAGTCGTCTTAGGGGTGAAGGCATTGCGATAATGCGGACGGTTGATGGTGATCTTTGCGATACCATTGTATGATTCGAAGAGAATCTCCTCGAACTTACGTATTTCTTTCCAATTTCTCATATCTTTAATCTCCTATAATAATCCTTGAATACACGTTCATCCTCACTTGCATTAGTAAAGACTTCAAGGAGGACGGGACGGTCACCCTCCATATCAATTAATGTGTCGAGACCTTGTTGCATCTCTTCCATGTTGGTGGCTTTCAGATAGACCACACGATTCTGCATACAGATACCCTCGGCAGAAGTATGGTGCTCAGCAGCAACATACTGGTCACGGGATGGACTCTGCTCCAAGCCTTTGAGCATATTGAAGATACCGCCTTTACCGTTGTTGAGCAAGAGAATGCGAAGGTTGCCATGAAGGTTCTGGTTCCAGAGGGCATTCTGATCGTAGAAGAAACTCAGGTCGCCAATGATACAATAGACCATATCCTCAGACACCACAGAGAACCCCGCCGCTGTTGACAACGACCCCTCAATGCCATTTACCCCACGATTGCAGTACACAGAATGACGGGCATAGATATTAGCCAGACGAATCGCCGTCGAATTAGCATAATGATACTGACTCCTGATCTCTGACTTCTGTCTTCTCTCAAACCTCTTCACCACCGCCATCTGTGAATAATCAGGCTCATAGGCAATGGTTTGCAACCTTACCTTTTCCAACAGTTCTTCCCACAGTTGTACAAAAGGATGCGGTTGCTGTTCCAGGTTAAACCGGATCAGATCGGCAATCACCTCACCATCACCCTGTATGACATGCGTCAGGTTCTGGAACGTATCATTCACCTCACCCATGCTGTTCACAACCCAGGTTTCCTTGGCTTTATAAAGGAAGCGTTTCAGTCGTTTGCTGACGATGGAACCTCCCGTATAAAGCACAAAGTCAGGAACATACCGCTCATCATCACCAATCAGGCACACCGCCTCATCCATATGAGGGTTCATGGGTTGACCACTGATAAGCATCGGTCTTTTAGCGTGCAGAAACATCCGCACTACATGACTCTGGGTCATAGTCGACGCATCGCTCTCTATCAGTTCTATCTTCCGTTCTTTCGGCAGCTCTGACACCGTATAGTCGAACAAGGGTTCTGAGATGGGGACATTGATATGCACAGGGGCATGCCTGACGATCAGCGCCTCGTTGACGAGACGGTTGCAGAACCATCGTGATTCCGCATCATAGGGTTCCGGCAGGGAGACGGCCTTTCTGACAAAGCGTCCGAAGGCATCGGGCTGCGGAAGCGTCTGACCGTCGAGCTGGTCAATCCATGCCTGAGGACGGTCCGCAGAGATCACCACCAAAGGGATATGCTGGTAGTAGGCCTCCGCTACAGCAGGAGCAAGATTCAAGAGTGCCGTACCACTGGTGACACAGACAGCAACGGGTTTTTGCAGGCACTGACTCATACCCAGGGCATAGAAACCAGCGGAACGCTCGTCCGTCACAGGATAGCACTCGATGTCAGGACAAGCGTTGAGGTTATGCACGATGGCAGAATTACGGCTGCCCGGACAGCAGACGGCATATCGGATGCCATGCGCCACCATCAGACTGGTCAGTATATTAACATTCTCCTTACTGCTATACATTTTTTGTATGATGTCTTATATTCTTAAGTCTAAAATATTCCGCATGGTTTCAAGTTTCGCCTCCGTTTCTTGCCATTCCTGTTCCTTCTGGCTATCCTTGAGCAATCCTCCTCCCGCATAAAGATGGTATCGGTTACCCTCAATGTTCATACAGCGCAGCGACACATAGAGATGTGTCTCCGCAGCAGGGTCGAGCATGCCCATAAAACCGCTATAGTAGCGACGAGGTGTATGTTCGTTGTGGGTAATGAATTCAAAGGTCTCCCGTTTCGGCAGTCCGCAGACGGCAGGCGTGGGATGCAGGGCATGCAGCAGATCACCCAGATGCCGGTTATCGGGAAGCGAGAAGGTAAAATCGCTTCTCAGATGCACCAGATTGGCAGCCCTGACAGTACGAGGTCCCTCCTCATGGAATTCGCCTGTAAACTGTTCGAGACACTCGGTGATATAGGTAGCGACGATACGCTGTTCCTGAATATTCTTCGTGCTCCATCGTAAGGATTCCCCCTCTCCATTCAGTTGGTCGCCCTCCAATTTCATGGTTCCCGCCAGCGCGATGGTGCGCCAGGCGTCGGTCTTGCCATCAAGGAGAATCTCCGGAGTGGCCGTCAGCCAACAGCCACTTTTCGGGGTAGAGACGAGGGCGATAAACATGCGTGGATAGAGTATACAAGCCCGATGGAAAAGTTGCAGGGGCGGAATACTGTCAGGTGTCTCTTCGTCCGCGCAGCGTGCCAGCACGATCTTGCGAAAAGCGCCAGAAACAAGTTGGGAATGGAAATTGGCGAAGTCGATGGCATAGGTATATTTTGAGGAAAGAGGAAAGTGGAAAGAGGAGTGAGAATACTCTGCTATTATGTTTTCTGCTGCAGACATATCTCTTTCCTCTTTTCTCTCTCCACTTTCCACTAAGATAGTTTCAACGATATCAGGCCGGATCAATAAAATGGGCTGTTTCTCAGAGATCTGAAAAGGAGCCATCACAAAGCCCCTTCTGCCATTCAGTTCTGTACAAGAGAGATAGACCGCAGGCTCACCATCAGTCTGTCTGATCAGTGTGGCGTGGTCTTCATGGGGCAATCTGTATATGGCGTAGGCCGTCATCCTTTCTTCTGTTTGATGATATAATTGGTAACACGGACATTCGAAATCAGTTCACCTGAAGAGTCCTTGATATCCACATTCCAAACATGCAGGGTGGTACCCTTATGAAGCAGACGGGCATAGGCTGTGACACAATCGCCCTCGGCCACCGCCTTCACATGACTGCCACTTACCTCGATGCCCACACAGGCACAGTTCGGACAGAGGGCCGACGAGCCGACACCTGCCACATTCTCTGCCAACGCCAGCGAGGCGCCGCCACTCAGAAAACCAAAAGGCTGACGATTACGCTCGTCAACCTTCATACGTGCCTTACAAGTATCGTCCTCGGGAGTGGAGATAAACTCCATACCGAGGGCGGTACTCAGGTTTGGCTTCTCGTTGATAATCCGGTTTATTCTTTCTACGTCCACAACTATTCACTTTTCACTATTCACTATTCACTGTTCACTTAAATAGTGAATACTCAGGTACACTCCAAGCCAGGGCACTGGCACCCAGCACATCGCGCTCGCGGTCATCGAGTCGCGAGACGAGCAGTCTGACCTTGTTCTTCAAGTTGCCGAATACCAGTTTGTCCAGCACTTCCTTGGCGGGATCCAGCAACCAGTGGCCAGCATGGGAAATGCCGCCTGTAAAGATAATGGCCTCAGGATCAATCAGCGAGGCATAAGTCGCCAGACCTTGTCCTAGAATAAGACCTGTACGGCGATAAACCTCAATGGCCATCTCATCCCCCTTGTCACAGCACTCCTTGATGGTGCGTGGTGACAGTTTCTCTAACGAACGCATCATGGTGGGGGCATCGCTTTCTGCCATCAGTTCCTCAGCCGTCTTAATGATACCCTTGGCACCGACATAGGCTTCCAGACAGCCCTTATTGCCACAGCCGCACTGCCGGCCGTCAGGATAGACACAGGTATGTCCGAATTCTCCAGCATAGCCGCCATGACCACGGTGCTCCTTACCGTCAGAGAAGAAACAACTACCGATGCCGACACCCAGGCTGACAATGATGAAATTAGTCATACCGTGGGCACTACCAAAAGTATATTCTCCCAAAGCCGAAATATGCGCATCGTTCGACAAGCCGACGGCCAGTCCAATACGGTCGCGCAGCATCGCCGACAATGGTACGATACCCTTCCAAGGCAGGTTGGCTGCATTCTCAATACATCCGGAGACCGTACTGGCACTCGGACAACTGACTCCGATTGAACGGACGGTCTCATAACCGCCGTTCTGCTCGACCATCATCACGATTTTCTCACTCAGAGCCGTCACGAAATTATTCACATCAGGATAATCCAACGTTGGAAAAGCATCTTCGGCCAGGATATTACCCCTGACATCCACCATTGCATAGGTAGTAGTCTCGATGCTGATGTCTACGCCAACAACTGTCGTTTTGAGATTATTCTCTTCCATATTAAGAATTTTTATTTAAACAATGAATACTCTTTCACATCCCATGCCAAAGCACTGGCTCCCAATACGTCACGCTCACCCTCCTTGAGGATTGACACCAGCAGACGCGTTTCACCCTGGATATTATGGAACACATGTTCCTCAAACGACTTTCGCATGGGTTTCAGCAACCATTTGCCAGCCTGCATCATATCACCTGTCAGGATGATAGCCTCAGGATTCAGAATTGAGGCATAGTTGGCCAGACCTAATCCGAGCATGAATCCCAGACGGCGCATGGCCTCGATGGCAACCTGGTCACCCTGATCACAATAATAGGCAACCGACTCCACACTGATATTCTTCAGCCCCTTCAATGCCGACGGCAGTTCCTCTGCCTGCAGCAGTTCTTCAACAGTCTTTACAAGACCTTTGTCAGAACAGTAGGTTTCCAGACATCCCCTTCGTCCACAGCCGCATTCACGGCCACCGACTTCCACACAGGAGTGTCCCACCTCTCCGGCAAATCCATTCACACCTAAGTGAGGCTTTCCATCCATGAAAATACAGCTGCCGAGACCACCATGACTGATAGACACCACCACAAAGTCCTTCAAACCGTGAGCACTACCATAGGCCTTCTCGCCTAATGCCGTGACATGTGCATCGTTTGCCAATGCCACAGCCAGTCCAAGACGGTCGCGAAGCATCGCTGCCAGGGGAACAACACCTTTCCATGGCATATTAGCGGCATTTTCAATACATCCTGTCATAAAGTTGCCACTTGGTGCACTCATACCTATAGAGCGTATCATCTCATAGCCACCATTCTCCTCGACAAGCATGATGATCTTCTCACTCAGGGCACTGACATAATCTGATATATCAGGATAGTCCATCGTCATAAAATAGTCCATCGCGATAATCTCGCCACGGATATCCACCACGGCATAGGTGGTTCTCACTTCTCGGATGTCAACGCCAACAACTCTGGTTTTGATTTTATCAACTGCTTCCATATTGGTTTTCATTATTATTCAACAAACAGAGAATATTCCTTCACCTCCCAAGCCAGTACGCTCGCACCAAGAATGTTGCGTTCGCCTTCCTCTAATTCAGAGCTCAGGAACTTCACCTTGCCCCTGATATTATGGAACACATGTTCATCAAAGGCCTTCTGGGCAGGTTCAATCAGCCATTTGCCAGCTTTGGCAATACCGCCAGTAAAGATGATGGCCTCAGGATCCATGACAGAGGCATAGTTGGCAAGTCCGAGACCCAGGGCTTCACCTGCCCTGCGGAATGTCTCGATGGCCATGGCATCACCCTTATCGCACAATTCTGCAATCACTCTTGGTGACAGTTTCGGCACATGGCGCATTTCTGAGGGTTCTGCCGACTCTGTCATAATCTCACGGGCCGTACGGATGATGCCCTTCGTGGCGGTATAAGCCTCCAGACAACCCTTATTACCACAGCCACACAGACGACCATCGTGATGGATGCAGGTATGTCCGATCTCGCCGGCATAACCGTCAGAGCCCAGTTTCACACTGCCATCGGTAAAGACACAACTGCCCAATCCCGATCCGAGAGTAATCACAATAAAGTCGCGCATACCACGAGCACATCCGAAGGCATGCTCACCAAGTGCCACCACATGGGAGTTATTCGCCACGGCTACAGCCAGTCCCAACCTGTCACGCAACAATGCGGACAAGGGAATGACTCCCTTCCATGGAAAATTAGGAGAGTTGACGATACTACCCGACTTATAGTTCGCACTCGGTGCGCTGATACCCACCGATCGGATGGACTCCAGACCGCCATTGGCTTCTATCAACGTCATGATACCATCGCTCAACTTCGATACAAAGGCGCCTATCTCTGAGTAATCTTCTGTCGGAAAAGATTCTTTGACCAAGATGTTTCCCCTGACATCTACTATAGCATACGATGTAGTGTCAAGACTGACATCAACACCAATAACTCTCTTCTTAACCGTTTTTTGATCCATAGCTACTTCATTAGTTATTCTGCCACAAAAATAGAAATAATTTGATAAACAACCAAATGTTTACCAACTTTTTTTGCAAATATTTACCCTAATCTTGCATTTTCCGAGATATTTTCGTAACTTTGCACCCATAAAAGCTATTATTTTTTTGAAAAAGATGAATGTTTTAGAATTAAGCGAACAAGAAATTGGCAGACGCGAGAGTCTGCAGGAATTACGTAATATGGGCATCGACCCATATCCCGCTGCTGAATTTCCTACCAATGCATTCAGCACAGAAATCAAAGAGAATTTCAAGGACGATGAGGAGCGCGAGGTAGTGATTGCCGGTCGAATGATGAGCCGTCGTGTGATGGGTAAGGCCTCATTTGCCGAACTCCAGGACTCCAAGGGCCGTATTCAGGTGTATATCACCCGCGACGACATCTGCCCAGGCGAAAACAAAGATTTATATAATAATGTATTTAAGCGTCTGCTCGATATTGGCGACTTTATCGGTGTCAAGGGTAAGGTGTTCCGTACCCAGACTGGTGAGATTTCCGTACATGCCGCTGAGCTCACGTTGCTCTCTAAGAGCCTCAAGCCACTGCCCATCGTGAAATATAAGGACGGTGTGGCCTACGACAAATTCGACGATCCTGAGTTGCGTTATCGCCAGCGCTATGTTGACCTGGTAGTCAACGAGGGCGTAAAAGACACCTTCCTGAAGCGTGCAACGATTATCCGCACCATGCGTCGCATTCTCGACGAGGCAGGCTACACTGAGGTTGACACCCCAATCCTGCAGAGCATCGCAGGTGGTGCATCAGCCCGCCCATTCATCACCCACTTCAATGCCCTGAATCAGGATATGTACATGCGTATCGCCACAGAGTTGTATCTGAAGCGCCTAATCGTTGGTGGCTTCGAGGGTGTTTACGAGATGGGTAAGAACTTCCGCAACGAGGGTATGGACAAGACCCACAACCCTGAGTTCACCTGTATGGAACTCTACGTGAGCTATAAGGACCTGCTTTGGGGTATGGGCTTCACCGAGAAGATGCTCGAGGAGATCTGTACAGCCGTCAATGGCAAGCCCGAGGTTGAGATCGATGGCAACATCATCTCGTTCAAGGCACCATTCCGTCGCCTGCCTATCCTCGATGCCATCAAGGAGAAGACAGGTTTCGATTGTGATGGCAAGACCGAGGACGAGATCCGTGCGTTCTGCCTCTCTAAGGGTATGGACGTAGACGAGACCATGGGTAAGGGCAAGCTTATCGACGAACTCTTTGGCGAGTTCTGCGAGGGCACTTTCATCCAGCCTACCTTCATCACCGATTATCCCGTTGAGATGTCACCGCTTACCAAGATGCACCGTTCTAAGCCCGGTCTTACTGAGCGTTTCGAGCTGATGGTCAATGGTAAGGAGCTGGCCAATGCCTATTCTGAGCTCAACGATCCTATCGACCAGGAGGAGCGTTTCATTGAGCAGATGAAGCTGGCCGATAAGGGCGACGACGAGGCTATGATCATCGATCACGACTTCCTGCGTGCGCTGCAGTATGGTATGCCTCCTACATTTGGCATCGGTATCGGTATCGACCGTTTGGTCATGCTGATGACTGGTAAGTTCGCTATTGGCGAGGTCATGCTGTTCCCGCAGATGAAGCCTGAGAAGAAGATTCCTCAGTCATCTGTAGCAGAGTGGGCCGGGATTGGCGTTCCCGAGGATATCGTCCCGGTACTGCGCAAGGCCGGTTTCAACCTCATCCAGAACATTAAGGACGAGAAGCCCCAGGGTCTCCAGCAGAAAATCGGCGAGATCTTCAAGAAGTATAAGCTCGATCTGCAAAAGCCTTCTGTCGATGAAGTCGCTGCCTGGATCGAGAAGGCGCAAGCCTAATGCTCAATGGTCAATGGTCAATGGTCAATGAACTATGTTCGATTGTGGTAAGATAGCGATTATCGGTGGCGGCAGCTGGGCAACGGCCATAGCCAAGATTGTGGTGAGTCACACCCACCACATTGGCTGGTATATGCGTCGCGACGACCGCATCGACGACTTCCGTCGCCTCGGCCACAACCCGGCCTATCTTACCAGCGTCCATTTCGACATCAACGAAATTCACTTCGACAACGACATCAACCGCATTGTACAGCAGTACGATACGTTGGTGTTCGTCACACCGTCGCCCTATCTGAAGGGACACCTCAAGAAACTGAAAACCCGCATCCGCGATAAGTTCGTCATTACTGCCATCAAAGGTATCGTGCCCGACGACAACCTCGTCTGCTCGGAATATTTCCATCAGGTATTCGATGTGCCCTACGACAACCTCGCCTGCATCGGAGGTCCCTCCCATGCCGAGGAAGTGGCTTTGGAGCGTCTCTCCTACCTCACCGTAGGTTGTGCCGACCGTGAGAAGGCCAAAGCCTTTGCCGAAGTCCTCACCAGCGATTTCATCAAGACCAAGACCTCGTCCGACGTGCTCGGCATCGAGTACTCCAGCGTGCTGAAGAATGTCTACGCCATTGCAGCGGGCATCTGCAACGGTCTGAAATATGGCGACAATTTCCAGGCTGTACTCATGGCCAATGCCGTGCAGGAGATGAACCGTTTCCTGACCGCCGTCTACCCCATCGAGCGCAATGCCTACGACAGCGTGTATCTGGGCGACCTCCTCGTAACGGGCTATAGCAATTTCTCGCGTAACCGCACCTTCGGAACGATGATCGGAAAAGGCTACAGCGTAAAATCTGCACAGATAGAGATGGAGATGATTGCCGAGGGTTACTTCGGTACGAAGTGCATGAAGGAGATCAACCGCCACTGGCACGTCAACATGCCCATCCTCGATGCGGTTTACAACATCCTGTACGAGCGTATCGCCCCACAGATCGAAATCAAGCTCTTAACCGATTCGTTCAGATAATATCTTGATAGAATAATAATACATAATCATTATGAGTAACATCAAACTTGACATCACAAAGGCTGCTTGCTTTCTGCAGGCTGGCGCAGTAGAGGCTTTCGAGCCTACAATCAAGGCCGCTCAGGCATCTCTTGAGAACGGTACATGTCCAGGTAACGACTTCTTAGGATGGCTCCATCTGCCCTCCAGCATCACCCCTGCGTTCATCGACGAACTGCAGGCTTGTGCCGACACGCTCCGCGCTAACTGCGAGGCCATCGTCGTCGCCGGTATCGGCGGCAGCTATCTCGGTGCCCGTGCCGTCATCGAGGCCCTGAGCAACAGCTTCGCCTGGTTGGTGAAGGACACCAAGAATCCCACCATCCTCTTCGCAGGCAACAACATCGGCGAGGACTACCTTTTCGAACTGACCGAGTATCTGAAAGACAAGAAGTTCGGCGTGATCAACATCTCCAAGAGCGGTACCACCACTGAGACGGCGCTCACCTTCCGTCTGCTGAAGAAGCAGTGCGAGGCCCAGCGTGGTAAGGACGAGGCCAAGAAGGTCATCGTCGCCATCACCGACGCCAAGAAGGGTGCTGCCCGCACCTGCGCCGACAAGGAGGGTTACAAGAGCTTCATCATCCCCGACAATGTGGGTGGCCGTTTCTCTGTGCTCACACCAGTAGGTTTGCTGCCCATCGCCTGTGCCGGATTCAACATCAAGGAACTTGTTGCCGGTGCCCAGGACATGGAGAAGGCCTGTGCGTCTGACGTACCCTTCGCCGAGAACCCCGCTGCCCAGTATGCAGCCGTGCGCAACGGTCTCTACCAGAGCGGTAAGAAGATCGAGATCATGGTCAATTTCCAGCCCAAGCTCCACTTCATGAGCGAATGGTGGAAGCAGCTCTATGGCGAGTCTGAGGGTAAGGACAAGAAAGGTATCTTCCCCGCATCTGTCGACTTCACCACCGACCTCCATTCTATGGGACAGTGGATCCAGGACGGTGAGCGCACCATCTTCGAGACGGTGATCAGCGTTGAAGAGCCCGAGAAGAAACTGCTCTTCCCCGAGGATGAGGAGAACCTCGACGGCCTGAACTTCCTCGCAGGCAAGCGCGTTGACGAGGTGAACAAGATGGCCGAGCTCGGCACCCGTCTGGCCCATGTCGACGGTGGCGTGCCCAACATCCGCATCACCATGCCGCGCCTCAACGAGCGTTATCTCGGACAGCTCATCTATTTCTTCGAGATCGGTTGTGGCATCAGCGGCAATGTGCTGGGTGTGAACCCCTTCAACCAGCCTGGTGTCGAAGCCTATAAGAAGAATATGTTCGCCCTGCTCGATAAGCCTGGCTACGAGGCCGACAGCAAGGCCATCAAGGCTCGCCTTGCCAGTGAATAGTGAAAAGTGAAAAGTGATTAGTGTACCAAATCGCGATTAAACAATACTTGGAAAGACACGGCTTTGAGGCACTCTGCCCCAAAGCCGTGCTATTTGACATGGACGGCGTACTCTACGACTCCATGCCCAACCACGCCATTGCCTGGCAGCAGTCGATGGCACAGTTCGGTATCAGGATGACCGCCGACGATGCCTATGCCACCGAAGGGGCCCGAGGCGTAGACACCATCCGGAAGATGGTCATGCGACAACAACAGCGCGAGATCGACGAGGCTGAGGCCCAGCGCATGTACGATGTCAAGAGCCGCATCTTCCACGAACTCCCCGAGGCCCCCATCATGCCCGGCATTATTGCCCTCATGCAGCAGATCCACGACGACGGTATCCAGATTGGTGTCGTCACGGGCAGCGGACAGAAGCCGCTCATCCGTCGTATCCTCAAAGACTTCGGGATGTTTGTCGACGAGGCGCATATCACCACCGCCTACGATGTCCGCCGTGGCAAACCCAAACCCGACCCCTACCTCAAAGGCTTGATGAAAGCCGGCAACCTGCAGCCTTACGAAGCCATCGTCGTTGAAAATGCCCCATTGGGTATCCAGGCCGGTGCTGCAGCAAAGATCTTCACCGTTGCCGTCAACACAGGACCATTGCCCATGCAGACGCTCCTCGATGCTAATGCCGACCTGCTCTTCCCCACCATGACCGACTTCTGCGAAGACTGGGAGAAACTCATGCTATCGCTATAAAGCAACAAATGGCCGTAAGGTTGTCATTCAGTAAAACTGAATAATTCAAAAACGATCCCGTACCGCCAGCGATACGGGATCGTTTTATTTTCCCCAAGTGTTTGAGGGATTATTTCGGCTGCAGGTCAGCATACTCATGGACGACGTTTTTGATGCAGGGGCAATCTTTCTGGGGGTTCAGGTCGTGATGACCTACGATCACGGCTTTGGGATAGGACCTGTGCAACTGTCGGAGTAGCCAACGCATGGCAGCCTTCTGGTTTTCTGTCCGGGTATCGTCGGGTTGACCGCGGATGTCGAGCCCGCCCTCGTAGCAGACGCCGATCGAGTGGGCGTTGTGGTTCTTGCAATGTGCGCCGACCATCCATTCCGGACGACCTGACTCTATCGTTCCGTCCCGACGGATCACGTAGTGGTAGCCGATACCGAGCTTCCAGCCCCGCTGGCGATGCCACGTATCTATCTGAGCGGCCGAACTCGTCTGGTCGGGCCTTACTGCAGAACAGTGGATAAGTACCATGGTTATAACTCTCATATGCAACTACTAACAAAGAACGTTGTAATCACCAGCGTGATCAACGACCCCGCAAACTTCAGGATCTTCCCAATTTTAGTACGATTAAACTTCATACACTATTCACTATTGACTTCGTCTAAATTTTTTTTCACTATTCACTATTCACTAGCGAAGCGCAGCGAGCGCTTAGTCTTTATCAAGATCGGCACCACCATTTCCACCACTGCTACCACCAGTATTGATCACGAGGCTCGAAGCCTGTCCAGGCATCGCGAAGCTACCACTATAGACTCCCTCACTCTCAGTGAGCTCGATCTCCGAACCGTTAATAGTCGCCGTCGGCACCTGACCCTCGGCCGGTGTGATGCTGATCTCCACCTCGTCATCCTCGTTCAGGCTGGCTCCCGAGTTGACGGCACTGCCATTGAGCGTCACGGTCGAAGAACCGCTACCGCTAGTCGAGATTGTCAGCGCGAAGCCCTGCGCGGTGTCTGAGCCTGTCGAAGACCCGCCCTGCTGGCTGTTATCGCCCTGCGCGGTGTCTGAGCCTGTCGAAGACCCACCCTGACTCTGCGAGCCACCATTACCTGTCTCAGAGCCTGCCGAAGAAGACCCGCCAGAGGCAGCGCCCTTGGCTGCAGCAATCTCGGCCTTGGTCTTGTCGGTCCAGGCCAGCTTCACGTCCTTCTTCAGCTCATCGCGGGTGAAGTCACCCGTGCTCTGGGCCAACAGTTTGATCACCTTCACGGCAGGTCCCGTCTTGGCACCCTCGGCCAGGTTACCGATGGTAGCAGAAGCCACCTTGTCCTGTTCGGCGTCATAGAGTACATCCAGGCCGTTGGCCTCGACGGTGGCCTTGAAGATAGCCAGGTTATCGATCTTCACCGTGTTGCCCATGAGCACCTGCTCACGCACACACTTCACGAAGTCGATCAGGATACCAGTGATGGAGCCTTCCGAGAACATGGTGTTATGCTCAGCCATGTGGTGGGCCATGTCCTGCACGCTCAGCGTCTGTTTGTAACTCACACGGGCGTAATGTTTACCCGCCTGTTCCGATTCCGTAGATTCGGTCACTTTCGATAAATACAATTCAATCATCTTTGTAAAAATTTTAAAGAGGTTTAACTTCTTGTTTACTCAACTTCCGGAATTACTACAAAAGTACTAAATTTTAAGTCGATTTGCAAGTGTTTTAGCAGTCCTTCATGCATTAGAAACGGTTGATATGACTTAATATGAATTGTATGGATTTTTACTTATCAAAAAACTTGCATATCTCAATTATTTTTCGTATCTTTGCAGAAAAATAATGGTCAATGGTCAATGTTTAATGGTCAATAATAAACGTTCAATGGTCAATGAAATAAGAACCTACGGTCGTACGGAGCTGGCCCAGCTCTACTTCCCGGCCATCTGTCCCCGCGCAGCCTGGGCCAAACTGCGCCTCTACATGTCTGACTATCCCCGGCTTCGCAAGTTACTGGCCTGCAAACGCCGAACGTTCCTCCCCGTCGAGGTATCCCTTATCTTCGACACCCTCGGCCGCCCTTAAACGCAATCGCTCGAGCTCTGCTCGCTTGCCACCGTAGGGACGCAATAACCCTGCCTTATCGTTCAATAAGGCAGGGTTATTTGTAAATAAGGGTGGGGTATCTATCAAACAAGATTTCATGATCCAACTCCCCATAGGGGTACTGCGCGTGGGTCTATCACTTTTCACAAACAACCGAACAAATTCTCCACAAATAACCGAACAAAATTACCACAAACAACCGAAAAAGCATCAAATAATTTGTATAATTCAATAATTATCAGTATCTTTGCCGCCAAATTAAGTAACAAAGATAGATGGGCAATATGTATAAACCAAGAATAGCAGATAGGTTGCTGGTTCGTAAACTGGCGGGTAAGGGTGCCGTATTGATTGAAGGTCCGAAATGGTGCGGTAAGACAACCACCGCTCGTCAGCATGCCAAAAGCCTACTTGACTTAGGTGACACCGAAGTATTGAAACAAAGCAGGCAGATGATGGAAATCAGTTCTAAGACACTGCTACAGGGAGATACGCCCAGACTGGTTGACGAGTGGCAGACGATACCAGAGCTATGGGATACCATACGTAATGAGGTGGATAAGAGAGGGGCTTTTTCACAGTTTATCCTGACAGGGTCTACAGTGGCTCTGCAAGCAGACGAAACCACGCATAGCGGTACAGGGCGCATTGGTAGACTCAAGATGCGTCCAATGAGTCTGTTTGAATCAGGAGAATCAACTGGTAGCGTCAGTCTAAGGAGTCTGTTCGATGGCGAGACCTTTGAGCCACAGCCTAACAATATAGACCTGCAACAGATAGCCTATCTTACTTGCCGAGGAGGTTGGCCTCAGGCTACATTGCTTGAAGGAGATATTGCTCTAGATCAGGCATTCAGCTATGTCGATGACATTTCTGAACGTGACATACAGCGAGTGGATGGTGTAAAGCGTAGTGCAGAGCGTGCCAGGTTGCTGTTGCGATCATATGCACGAAACATCTCTCACCAGGTGTCATACGGTACCATCAAGGCCGATATGCTTTCGAACGATGCCAATACGCTTGACGAGGATACCGTCGCTGACTATATCAAGGCACTGAAGAAACTTTTCGTGATTGAAGACCTCGAAGCTTGGAATCCCAATATCCGTAGTAAATCGGCTATTCGCACCAGTGATACTCGCCATTTCGTTGACCCAAGTATCGGTACTGCCGCACTGGGCTTAGGTCCCAACGATCTGATTAATGACCTAGACTCTTTCGGACTCATCTTCGAAGATATGGCCGTCCGTGATTTACGTGTATTTGCAGAAGCACTTGATGGAAAACTGTATCACTACCGCGACAGTTCTGGACTGGAGTGCGACACGGTACTGCATCGCAGAAACGGAACATACGCACTGATAGAAGTTAAACTGGGTGGAGAGAAACTGATAAACGATGGTGCGGAAGCTTTGAAAACGCTTGCAGAGACCATTGATACTACAAAGATGAAGAATCCGTCGTTTATGATGGTTGTTACGGCTGTTGGGCCGTATGCTTACCAACGGCCAGACGGCGTGTTTGTGGTTCCCATAGGCTGTCTGAAAGACTAAGAATTATAAAAAAACTATTTTTTAACACCCATAGAGGGTCACTGGACACTACTGGACAGTAGATAATAAAAAGTTCTCACGCGTACTGCGTGTATGCGCGGTACGCGTGAGGCGTTTGTCAGAAGCACTGTCCGCTACTGTCCACCGACCCTTCCTCTACGGTTGCCTGGATGGCCATCGACTGCTGGGCAGCATGCATCTCATCACCGCTGCGGCACACCACGATATAGCCCCGCACACCATTGTGCTTCACACGACGGAAACCCAGCTCACCCATGGCACGGCCCAGATAGACCGCCGACAGCTTCTGCGAGATATTCGACGAGACCACCTGCATGGCTCGCGCCACCGACATGAACGCCCCCGGCTCCGTACCCCTCGGCTGACGGAAATAGAGGCTGGCCAGCTCGTACTCCAGACGGGGTGTCTCGAACTGCTGGTTATGACGCGCCAGCCTCAGGATCTCCTCGCGTGAGAACCAGTAACGGAAGCCCTGCTGATAGAGCGCATACGCCTGACTGTAGATGCCCTCGTAATTGAACGGATACTCTTGGGGCGGGTCAATGATCTCCACCTCGAACGGCAGCCAGCGACGGTTACCCGTCGGGTCAGAGAGGAACTGCACATTATTGCCTGTAGCACAGAACGAGGCGATATGTTTGCGATGCTCATGGAAATGGGCGTAGGCCGCACGCTCGTCGATGCTCGGCATGGTGATGGCGGCCTTCAGCTGGTTCAGTTCCGAGGGGCGCATCGCATCCAGTTCCTCGCAACACACCAGTCCATACTGCGCCAGTTTCAGAAGGTCGTCACGTTTCATGCGGCTGGCATCGGCTTTCAGATAGGCATAGGCTTTCAGCTCCGGCGGCATAAGACATTTGAGCCAGGTCGTCTTATACGAACCCTGTTCACCCAGAAGCACCAGGACGACATTATTCACGGCATCACTATCAATCCACCCTGCCACCATGCCTACCAGCCACTTCTTTAGGTACTCTGCAAACAGAAGCTGCTCGTCGGCATCGCCCTTGACATTCACTGACAGTGACAGGCCGAGAATATGATCTTCCTTTCCGTTCCACGGTGGCAGGTGCTCGAGGTAATATCGGAACGGATGGTAGTCCGGCGCGAAGTCCGACTCTATCACGCGGTAGATATCCTGTGCCCTTGTGGATTTCTCTTTCGACAGCTCTGCCCACAGCGTATTGACGATCCTGTCGCTGACAGGCTGCCAGTCCGTGCCGTCGGTCTCATAGTTCGACGGCAGTTTGCACTCCACGCGGCCCGTGATGACGTTATACCTCAGGAATAGCCGTCCTCCAAGGAAGTTCTTGATATCCTCCACCGTGGCATACACCTCCCGCCAGTTTGGCTTGTGCTCGCCCTCACTCTCTGCAGCACCTTTCTTGACCTTCGGTCGAGTCTCCTCACGCTCGGCCATTTCAAGCGAACTTGATGGCTCTCGCTTAATCGGAGCCTTCTTTCGTTTCTTCTTAGGCTTTTCTTCTTCCATAACGATAAAGATTATGTCCCACAAAGTTACGGAAAGAAACGGGCACATGCAAGCTTTCGCGACACTATTTTGTGGCGCGACGCGAAATAGAAACCTGTGGGGTTAATTGGGGCTCTTTTAATCCGTCCGAATCTCCTCAAAACAAATATGGAGCGTCATTCCGAGTGTTTCGGCAATGCGCTCCAACTGTGTAATAGTGGCATTCTTTTTACCTGAGGACAAGGCATTTATGTAAGGACGTTTCACACCTATCCGTTCGGCTAATTCTTTCTCGCTCATGTTTTTTTCTCCATGGCTTTCTTCAAATCGATCTTTGTTTCCTTTTTCATTTTGTTTGTTATTTAAATTGTGAAAAGGGTGCAGCCGTTTGGCTGCACCCTTGATAAGTTAATAAGTCTTGATCAACGTCTTGGCGCTTCGGCCTGCGACTGGTCGACGGCCTTGTCGTTGACGGGGATGGTCTCATCCTTGTCGCCGGGTTCGTCACCGCCAGGCTCGTCACCGCCGGGCTCTTCGTCCACTGCAACGGTCACCTTCAGCGAAGCTGTTACCTTAGGCGTGGTGAGCGTCTCGACGGTAATGGTGCAGGTGCCCTTGCCCACGGCAGTCACCACACCCTCGGGCGACACCGTGGCCACGCTGGCATCGTCGGAATACCATACCATCTCAGGCAGCTGGGCGTCGGCTGGCGACACAGCGGTCGCCAGCTTCAGTGTCTCACCCTGTTTCAGGCTCACCTCGGCAGCCTGTTCGCCGTTACCGGTACTGATCGTGATCTGGTCGACCGTGACAACGGGAGCAGGATTATCCTCCTTGTCGCACGACGTTGTAGTCAGGACCACAGCGGCGGCTATTGCGATAAAATACTGAATCTTCTTCATAAGGCACATCATTTTTTAATCACTACTTTCTTGTTGTTAATAATATACACACCACCCTTCGCCGGCTGCTGAACCATACGACCGTTCAAGTCGTAGACATTGACCATTGAACATTGACCATTGACCATTGAACATTGACCATTGACCATTGAGTCGATGCCTGTGGGCGAATTGTTGCCTTCGGTGATGATCAGACGGGCATTGGCGCTACCGCCGGTATACTTCAGCACAGCCTTGCAGGCCGATACCTTCGAATTGTTGTACAGGATGGGGTGGAACTCGTTGTCCACGAGCACGTAGTAGTCGCTGGCCGCGTAGTTCTTCTGCTCGATCACGGGCTCCAGCTGGTTGTCCTGGCCGTAGCTCTTCGCATCGTTGGTGGCGATGGGGGTGCCGCTCTTCTGGCGACCCGGGTTGGCCACGATCTCATAGGCATCGCCGTTGCTGCCGTCGGTGCAGGCCACGAGCACGCCGTTGTTGGCCATGATGATCTGCTCACCGTCGACCGTCAGCTTATCTTCCGGGATCTGTGTGATGACCACCTCCTTGTCGCTGTTGACATGGGCGGTGTAGACGCTGACGCCCACAGGCACGAGCACGTCGACGCCGCAGGAGAACGACCAGTAGCGGTTCGGCGGGGTGACCATAGCCGAGACCTTCAGGGCCTCATAGCTGCTGGCGAGCGCCGTGTTCAGGGCATAGTCGTCGAGGTGCTGGAGCGGTGCGATGACGCGCATGCTCTCACCGGTGCCGTTGTCCATACAGCCCGGCTCGAGTGTCAGCGGCTTCTCCGTATCAGGCAGTACCACGGTCGTGATGACGGCCGTCGGCTCGTTGGAAACGAACGCACCGGCTGCGATCGATGTGATCTCGTAGATGGTGCCGTCGGGACCTACCACGTATGGCGGAATGGTGACGACGATACCCTGCTTATCGGTTGCTGAGGCACCCTCCTGCTGCGGGATGATGATGCTCTCCAGGGTGATGGGCACGATGGTGACGGTCTTCGTGACGGTCTCGCCGGTCACGGGATCCACGAACGTGCGCTCCTCCTGTCTGCTCTGTGCGTTCTTGTCGACGGCGACGTTGAACTTCACGCCGTCCACCTTGTCGTTGTCGCCGCCGGCCTCGTTGGCGTCGGCATTGATCACGATGACATCCTCACCGGGATCCACACCAGGCTCGTCGCCACCGGGTTCCTCACCACCTTCGCCGACAACGACGGTATAGGTCGCTGTCTTCACGGCATAGTCGTAGTTCGGGCCGTCCTTCACCGTGGCGGTGATGGTGGCCGTGCCCTCGTTCTTGCCGAGGGTCACCTCACCCGTCGTAGCGTTCACGCGGGCGATTTTCGAGTCAGAGGTATCATAGCTTACCACACCGTCGCCGGTATTGGTCAGCGGGTTGGTGAAGGCAGCGTCGCCCTTGGCCTTCTTCACGCTTTCAGCCTCGAAGCTGATGGCGCCGGCGGCCTTCTTGATGGTCACGGTCTCGTAGCCGTAAACCGGCGTATAGCTGTCCATCGTCACCTCATAGTAGCAGGTGTACGTGCCGGAGTTCTTATAGGTGGGCTTGCGCGTCAGGTTGCAGGCGCCCTCGGCCCTGCCGTACTTGACCCTCGCGCCCTCGGGGGCGTTGACGGTGATACTGTGCTCCTCGCCGTCGTAGACGCCGGTCCAGCCTTCGGATGTCACGGTCATCGTGGCATTGCCCACGGTGAGCTCATACGATGCCGAATTGGGATCGTAGGCGTAGTTCGTGCCGTCGGCGGCATAGGCCGTGATGGTGGCCGTGCCGGCGCTGATGATCGTCACTTCGCCAGTCTCGGCATCCACGGTGGCAACATCCTCATCCGAACTCGAGAAGGTAGCTGTGCCGTCGCCCGTCATCGTGAGCGGGTTGATGAACTCGTCATCGCCGAAGGTCTTGGCGATACTCGTCGTGGCGTAGCTGATGGTGGCAGGGGCCTTGGCGATATAGACCACGGCATGGCCGGTCTCGGTGCTATAGCCACTGAGCGACACCTGATAGTAGACGGTATAGGTGCCTGCGTCCACATAGGTGGGCGATGCACTGAGGTTGTATTCGCCTTCGGTCTCGCCGAACTTCACCGTGGCGCCGTCGAGGATATTCACGGTGATGCCGTGGGCCTCGCCGTCATAGACGCCGCTGTAGCCCTCTACGGCGAGCAGCTTCAGATAGGAGGCTGAGATCTCCACGTTGGCACGCTCCATGGTGAAGGTCCAGGTGTTCTCGCCGACCTTCGTCAGTTCCACTTTGTTCAGCAGGTCGATGCTGCCTGCGCGTTGGCGGGCCTTGGCCTCGGCGGCGTACCACTGGCCGGCGACCGCGTTCACCACGTAGTCTTTCTCGGTTGTGATGGTGACGGTCACCTTGTCTCCCTCGGCGACGGATTCAACCTCTTGGCCGTTCACGGTGAAGGCGATCTTTCCGTGTGCCTCGGCCCCGTCGGCCTTTGTCAGGCCGTATTTGGGGGCAACAATGGCGCTCGCGGCCATGACTGTCATGACCATCGCGAGCAACATAAATATCTTCTTTTTCATATCCTTCAATTTTTCAATCTTCAATTTTCAATCTTCAATCTCACTTCATGATGACCACTTTACGTCCGTTCCTGATATAGATTCCCTTCTTTGTCGGGTTCTGCACCTTGCGTCCGTTCAGGTCGTACAGTTCATTATTCATTTCCTCATTATTCATTAGCGTAGCGCCAATGCCCGTCGTTGTGCGGCGGAGCGAGATGCTGCGGGCGTTGCTCGGAGCCTTCGGGATGCTGAGCCATGCCTTGTTGGAGCCGACCTCGATGGCATTCTTCACCCAGACGAACTGCTTGCCGTTGAAGGCGTAGTTGTCGGTCGTGGCGTCGCTGCCGGGGACGATCATTGGATCCACAGTGCCCCTGAACTCTTTGGCCACGGTCATAGCCAGGTCGGGCTCGTTGCACGGGATGAGCAGGAAGGTATTTTCCACATCCGTATTGTTGTAGACGAGCATCGGGGTCCCCGACGGCATAGCATCGTACGGGCCGCTCAGCGTGGCTGTGGTCTCACCGACTTCTGAGATGGTGTAGAGCTGGGCGCCGCTCTCGGCCTCTACTCTCAGCGGCTCGTTGCTGTAGTACGTGATGTACTCTCCAGCGGGGATGGTCACCGCGTAGCCCTCTATAAGCTCGAAATAGCAGTCAACGTACGTACCTACGTAGTCCGATGTCTCGGTGGCGGTAAAGACCGCACGGTAAGAGCCAGGGAGGTACTCATCGCCTTCATTCATGGGTGTCCATCCATCGTTGTAGTTCCATCGGTTAATCTGCCCCAACTTATAGTCGGTATTTTTAATTTCTTTATTGAGTAACAAGTCATACAAAGTAAAGACTAATGGGCTCACGGGCGCATATTTGCCATCGGCGTCCTGTTTCACGGGGATTCGAGGCGTGGTATTGTATGCGTCCACGCCGTTCACTGTCGCTCCCACCCCGGCTCCCAGATAACGGGACATTGTGTATACTACGCTGAAGTCACTGGCAGGCATTTTGAACGATGCCGTACTCTTGTCGCTGTTGTAATCTACGACGAGGCCGCTTGCAGCAACGGCGGGAATAAATCTAAAACCATACAAACTCAGCTTAGAAACAGAGGCGTAGATCTTATACTTCTTACCTGCTGATACATTAAAAGAATAGGGTCCTCTATACTTTTCATCAACTGTTATGCCATTATAGCCGTCAAGTGGTGTACCTTCTTCTTCGATAAAGAACTGTTTGCCCGGATTCAAGTATACAAATACATCTATGGTGCCGTCATAGCTTGGTACAATCGTATAGAACGTACCACCTGGTTCATCGCCATTGGTATTATTGCCAATAGTACGGTATGGAAAGCCTTCAATAGCAGAGCCACTAGAAACTGTAAAATTATTACCTCCAGTCTCACCAAAAGTAATTGTGGCTGCAACATCATTACCATTCTTCACTTCAACCGTTTCCCCTGATGTATACACCGCATTCTCAGGCACAGCATACGTAACACTATTCACGCTTTTAAACCTGTAGGCCCGAGGTGATTCGAGAGTCACGGTCTGACCTGGTAACAACTCGATTGTGCCCATGTAGTCAGGATTCTTGTTGACACCATCGACTTTCACATTCACATCATATGGTGGTGGGAGGGTGAGTTTAACAGTGCTCTCCAGTTGAAAGGTCTGCTCGTAATAAGAACCTTCTTCGTAGGTTACACCATTAGCACTAAAGGCGAGCGTCTCACCGTTTACAGAAGCGTTGAACGAGAGCTTGCTGTTAGGTTCCATACCATTAAGTGCAAGATAGACGACGTTACTTTGGGGCTCTAAATAATAGGATCCGATATTGTTAAACCATAATCTTTCGGGCTTTATTATCACATCTTCTGATACGCCATTTTCGAGAGAAAAATAGATACCATTGATCTGGGTGGAGTTAGAAGGAACACCAACCCATGCAAAATTCGATCCTGCGTCAATGTACCTGGACGCATATTGCTGTGCTGAGTAGCCCTCCTCCATGTAAGCGACGCAGAAGATGCAGGGCTGGTTGACGGGTTCGGAAAGCAAGACACAGATGCCGCTATACTTCGTCAAATCTTCATTCCAAGAATCGGTCTTCCAGCCGCATCCACACCAACCTTCCTTGGGCAACGTGATGGTGCTGCCGTCATAAGTAGCGCCTCCGTAAGTCCAGTCGCCTGCACCAGCAACAGACCTGTCGTAGTGAAGTGAATTAATGAGATCGTAGAGTGCAGTCTCGTTAAGGAGTCTGCACTCAAGCCATGACGGCGTGATGGGGTTATTGTTTTTGTCTTGCAACGTGACTTTCACAAGTGCCTGCTGCAGAATGAGTGTCGGCGTAGCATCAAGTGTCACAGTACCTTCATTAGCATCAATGGCGGTGGCTGTAACGGTGGCAGTGGCGTAACTCCTCGCATTATCTAACGTACCATCCGTAACAGTGTAATCCATCGGTAACGGCAGATTCGAGAGGGTCAGTGTCATGGGTACTTCCGTGCCTGTCTGAGAGAAGTCAAGCGTACCGGCCATGAAAGCCTCGGCGCCAGCAGCGGTTGCTTTGAGCGTTCCCATCAACACCTGATCATGGTTAGTTGATGATACACCATAGACATAGAGATTGTCTCCCACAGCCCATTCTGTTGATGGAGCACCGGCTTCGCCACTATAGGCAGCCCGGCGAACGGTTAAGCCTGCTTGAGCCATAGCACCCACGGCTATACTCAGCAGAACAAACAGAGTTAATAGTTTCGTTTTACTCATAATCATTTGTTTTTAAATTAATAATTACTGAACTTTCGCAAGTGAATATTCATTCATCAAGCGACTAATTTATACATTTGATAGAGTTTATGGAACTTAGGATTGTCATCAATAACCGCAGAAAGCAGTTCACAGGCATCTGCCGAGATGATT
>Ga0310694_10001110_pt1 | contig 31750 bp, 19 predicted proteins | sample 174DNAGHGhighgp2_FD_203884 | JGI IMG/M metagenome (GOLD analysis project Ga0310694, IMG submission 203884) | Sheep rumen microbial communities from Palmerston North, Manawatu-Wanganui, New Zealand - 1742 DNA GHGhigh gp2 (v2) (version 2) | ecosystem: Host-associated > Mammals > Digestive system... | reverse complement strand
TCTCCCGCAAGGGGATTGCTCTCTTGTCCCAGGACGCTCCATCGAGCTCAAAGTGCACCTTTCAAATTGAATTGAACGGCTCGTATCTTTCCACCCTCGCGACTGGCCTTCGACAACACCCCCAGGGGGCGGCAAAGGCTGCGCGATTGCTTCTTGTACTACTTCTCTGTCTTTCCTATGTAATCCTTTCAAAGAACGATTGGCGCGTTGCTTTTTCAAGCGCAGCGAATGCAAAGGTACAGCCTTTCCACGAACCCACCAAATTTTCAGAGGTAAATTTTGCAAGAAAGATGAAAATTTTCACCTTTCTTGACATAAATCAATGAAAATATTGAAAATTGGAGATTGAAGATTGAAAATTAAGCAAAAAAGAAGGAGTTAACGAAGTTATCCATCATTCCTATAACTTCGCTAACTCCGTAAAAAAATCACTCCACAATCACAGCTTTTACTATGCGTATATCCTCCTTGGGCTTGTCAGCGTCGTCGGTATCCACGTTTTGTATTTTCTCCACCACATCCATGCCTTCCAGCACTTCTCCAAAGACGGTGTAGTTTCCATCAAGATGAGGAGACCCACCCTTTGTGGCGTATGCATTCGTCACTTCAGGCGTAGCTTTGTATTTGCCATTGAATGCTGAGTCGAATCTTTGGGTATAATATTCTGCTTGTGCCAGATTGAGATCCCATCCATAGACGATATAGAACTGTGAACCAGACGACCTGTGCTCCGGATTAGTGGCATCATCTTCCCTGGCAGCCGCCACAGCCCCCCTTTTATGGAAAAGCTGTGGATAGCATATCTCCGCCTCGATGGTGAGGTCTTCATTCTTCACTTTAGGTTGCTTGGGTGCATTTCGCCCCTTTTTCACCTCAGGCTCTGGTTGTGGCGGTCTTGTCGAGAGGTCCCCTGTCTGAATCATAAAATCCTTGATGACCCTGTGGAAAAGCACCCCGTCATAATCCTTTGCCTGCACATGTTGGATGAAATTGTCACGATGCAGAGGTGTAAGGTTGGATAATGCGATGACAATGTCCCCCATCGATGTTTCAAGTCTCACCTTGGTCATCGTTGAGTCCACCTCGTTTTGAGCCAGCATGGGCAGCATCACCCCCCATGCCAAAAAGAGAAACAATAGTTTTCTCATGGTCTTCCTCCTAATAAGCGTGGTCGTCGGTAGCCATTTCCTCCCTGTCGATTTTCTTCTTGTCGATAGCATGCCAAGCTTTGACAATATAAGCAAGGACAAAGGGGATGAGGAAACTGACATAAGTCATGGTTCTGAGAGTGAACTCGCTACTGCAGCTGTTGGCCAAGGTGAGGCTGCTCTGCAAGTCCACATTGGAAGGATAATAAGCCGTATTGTTCCACCCGGCGCAAAGCAAGAGGGCAAGCACGGCCATCACCACTCCGACGCCTCCTGGCCAAATGCCTTTGATGTAGTCATTTTGTCTCACCGTCTTGTAAATGGCATAGAGCAGCAGTACCACACCTATGAGCAAGATGACAAGTACCAATGGCATCTCCAGCAAGTTGTGCAGGTATTTATAGGATTCCATGACCACGACACCCTTATCCGGATCGAAAGCATACCCATCCTTGAACAAAGTGCGAACGAAGAACGCAAGGAAGAGGATGAGGAAAGCCACGGTGTTGTAAAGCAACCTTTTCCGTGCTCGGGAACGTATCTGTTCGTCCGCCACATTATTTATAATATATAGCGTCCCCAAGATACGAGCGAGGAACAAGACAGCCAATCCGAAGACGAGGTTCCATACGTCGAGCAATGCATCAAGGCCGTTGCTTGCATTGGCCCATCGGCTGATTACCGGTTGTGCGCTGTTGATGATGTTTGTCTTTTCAATAATGAAATTGGAGCCATTGAAAAAAGTAGCCACGGCCCCTCCCAACAACAGCGGTCCAAGTATTCCGTTGATGACGAGGAACCATTGGAAAAGTCTTGGTCCGAAGATGTTGCCCAACTTGTTTTGGAATTCATAGCTGACGGCCTGCAAGACAAAGGAGAACAGGATGACCATCCACAGCCAGTAGGCGCCTCCGAAACTCGTGCTGTAAAAGAGCGGGAAAGAAGCGAAGAAAGCTCCTCCGAATGTTACTAGCGTGGTGAACGTGAATTCCCACTTCCTTCCAGTGGAATTGACGAGCATCTTTCTTTCCGTCTCATCCCCGGAAAGGTTGAAAATCATGGAATTGGCACCCTGCACAAACATCAGGAATACCAGCAGTGCTCCTAAAAGTGAAATCAGGAACCACCAATATTGTTGCATGAACTCGTAAGTCATAATCGTTTTTTTTATTCAGGAGTTAAAGAGAATTTAAAGAGGAGTTAAAGGGGAGTTAAAGGGGAGTTAAAGAGGAGTTAAAGGGACGTATGTTCACTTTGACTGACTTTTTGGAAGAAAAGATTACATCCAGGGGAGTAAAAGGGACGTATGTTCACTTTGACTGCCATTTTGGAAGAAAAGATTACATCCATAGTTCTTTTAGACCCTCTTCACGCCTCATCATTCCTTACTTGTTTAAGTTGAGTTATTTTGTATAATCCGGTCCCTTTTTGATTTGCTTGCAGAGGATGTTGATTTCCACGGCAAGCAACGTTGTGAACAGGACGAGGAAGATGAAGAAAGTCAGCATGACAGCATTAGAAGAGAGGTTGCTGACCCCGGCCCATGTGGGCAGCATGTCTTGTATGGTCCATGGCTGCCGTCCCATTTCCGCTACGATCCATCCCGACTCACTGGCGACATACCCCATGGGAAGCAAGGCAATGGCGCACCATTTCCACCACTTTCCTTTTGTGATGTCCCTTTTATAATATATGAAGAGGGTGACACAGAAGAAGAGGATGAAGAGGCATCCCAGTCCCACCATGATACGGAAAGAATAGAAACAGAGTGGGATGAAAGGCACGGTTTCTTTAGCATCCTTGATATATCCGTATCCGAAATACTTCATGTTTTCCTTGATGACATTGGCTTTCTCCTCCAATGCGAGTTTCTGCTCCTCTGTCGGCTCACCCTTGATTTCATTCTTAATGCCACGATATTCACCCAAAGCGTTGAAAGCCAACTTTCCACGTTGTATTTTCTCTTCGAGAGGAGGTTCTTTCTCACCTTTCTGGTTGACATACCCACGTATGATGTCGTTGACCCCAGGGACATAACCGTTGAAATCGTGTGTGGCCATGAAAGAGAGCATTTTGGGCATACCGATGCGCAATGGTGCCTCCCCACCCTTTTCATATTCGGGCTGTTCGAAAGGATTCACCCATGCGAAGATGGTAAGGCTCTGACCTTCAGAACCATCACGCAAATCCTCCATGGCAGCCAATTTCATAGGTTGAACCTGAGCCACGGTGTAAGCGGAATGGTCGCCGGTGAACGCTGCCAACAACGAGGATGCAAGCCCCACGATGGCAGCAATCTTGATGCTCACCATGGCCAGCTGTCGCTCACGATTCTTCAAGAGATAATAGGCGCTGACCGCCACGACGAATAGTGCTCCTATGATCCACGACGATGTCACCGTGTGGCAGAACTTGTCGACTGCGAAGGGTGAGAATGCCACGTCGGCAAAGGACACCATCTCGTTGCGCATGGTGTCAGGGTTGAACTCACACCCCACGGGATACTGCATCCATGAGTTGGCGACGAGTATCCACCATGCCGAAAACGTCGCTCCCAGTCCTGTGAGCCAAGTGGAAGCCAGGTGGAAGCCAGGTGACACCTTTTTCCAGCCGAAGAACATCACGGCAACGAAGGTGGACTCCATGAAGAATGCTACGATGCCCTCGATGGCGAGGGGTGCACCGAAGATGTCGCCAACAAACCAAGAGTAATTGCTCCAGTTGGTGCCAAACTCGAATTCAAGGATGATTCCTGTGGCGACCCCCATGGCGAAATTGATTCCGAAAAGTTTTTGCCAGAATTTTGCGGTGTCTTTCCAGAACACGTTTTTAGTACGGTAGTAAGCCGTTTCCATGATGCCCATGATGAGGGCCAGACCCAGTGTCAGCGGTACAAACAACCAATGGTAGATGGCGGTGATTGCGAATTGCGCCCTTGCCCAGTCCACCATGTCCGGGTCGATGTTCAAAAGAATGTGATGTGTCATATCATCAATGATTATATTTAAGATGTTTTCCCATATTACCTATCCCATATTTGCTCTTTGACAAACTCGGCCTCCTTGCCATCTTCGGCATTGCTTTTGATGTAATTGGGGAAGAAGAGGAGTTTCAAGATGATGAAGATGATGAAGAGTTTGATGAGGATGACGAGCCATAGCGTCTTCCCTATCGTCATATTCTTGAAGCCATCGTAATACAAGTCGAAAAACCTGTAAAGAAAACTTGTCTTTTTCATACTCGTGCTCTTCGTTTTTGCTGCCTCATTCATCAACAGCGGAATGTTTTGGCAAATATAGGAAAAAAAACTATTGGTTGTTGTTTTTTTAGAAAAAAAAATGAAAAAAACAATGACATGGGCGTCGTGAGGGGAGCGACAAGAAGAAAAACGCGCCGACCTGATTGGCCGACGCGGAATATCAATGACGGGAAAGTTCCATGCTCATTTCTTGGTATGTATGATTTGCGTGGGTGCCTTCTCCTTGTTTCTGCGATTGGTGACGGTGACGACTGCCTGTGCGAGATTGATGAAGGCGATGCCCGTGGCAGTGTCGCTGGTGACAGCCACCGGTGCACCATCATCGCCGCTCTCACAAATGCTTTGCACCAAGGGTATTTGCGCCAGCAGCGGGATGTTCATTTCTGCGGCAAGGTTTTTGCACCCCTCCTTGCCAAAGATGTAATATTTGTTTTGGGGAAGTTCCGCCGGTGTGAACCACGCCATGTTCTCCACGAGTCCGAGTATGGGTACGTTCACCTTGTCGTTCTGGTACATGTCGATGCCCTTTCTGGCATCAGCGAGAGCCACGCTTTGCGGCGTGCTGACGATGACGGCACCCGTAATGGCCAAGGTCTGCAACAAGGTGAGGTGTATGTCGCTTGTTCCCGGTGGCGTGTCGAGGATGAAAAAGTCGAGTTCACCCCAGTCGGCATCGGCAATGAGTTGCTTAAGAGCGTTGGAAGCCATTCCTCCCCTCCACAACGTGGCGGTTTCAGGACTGACGAAGAAGCCGATGCTGAGGAGTTTGACGCCATATTGCTCGATGGGTTCGATGAGGTCGCGCCCATCGACGTTCACGGCATAGGGTCTTGCATCTTCCACGCCAAACATCTTGGGGATGGAGGGTCCGAAAATGTCGGTGTCGAGCAGTCCCACCTTGTATCCCAACCTTGCGAGAGCTATGGCGAGGTTGGCAGCGACGGTGCTCTTCCCCACCCCGCCTTTTCCAGAGCTGACGGCTATGATGTTTTTCACTTGGGGCAGCAACTTCTCCACTTCGGGCCGTGGTTTCGACTTGTATTCCGGCGTGATGTTCACCACGACATCTGGACTGACGTGGAAATGTATGGCCGCTTCCGCCGCCTTGAGGGTGGACTTGAGGAAGGGGTCGGTGTCACGAGGGAAGATGATGGAGAAACTGACCTCCATCCCGTTGATGCGCAAATTGTCGGCCACCATCTCGCTCTCCACGAGACTTTTCTTCGTCCCGGGATAAGTGACGGTGGCCAATGCGTCGAGGATGAGTTTGGGATAGAGTGTCATTCCTTGCAATCTCCTCCTCCACCTTCGCCTTTGCACTCATGTGCCTCCTTCTGGATGACTTCACCTTCGGCGAGTCTGCGTGCCTTGAATCCAGCACCGTCGAGAGCAGCAATCAAATCCTCCTCCGACACTTTCTTCGCATCATAGCTGATGGTTATGGTCTGGTCGGCCACACTGGTTTCAACCGACTTGACACCTTTGACGTCCTTGAAGGTTTTCACCACGCGGTTTTCACAGTTCTTGCAATGCATCTGCGGATTGGTTGTCAAAACGACCGTACGGATGTCCTTGGCGGTCATGATGGTAGCAGTCATCAACAGCACCATCAACATCAAATATTTCTTCATTTTTTCCAGGTTTTAAAGTTGTTTCTGCAAAAATACACATTTTGCACCAAACCATCAAAGTTTTTAAAGATTTTTGGCTACTTCGGGTGCAGTCCGCCCTTCTCTCTTCAATGTTTCACCTTTGTGTCCACACGCTGGTCGCTTTCTATCTTTTGTCCCATTTCTCTTGCATCGAGCGAGACAGGCCCGGATGTGAAATCGGGTGTGTTGTAGGAGTAAAGGAGTTGGGTGTAATACCTCTTGGGGTCGCGCTGGGGCAGGAGGAAGGGTTTTGTCACCCTGCCTTGCTCGTCGATGGAAGCGAGATAGAGTCGTGAGTACAGGCCGTTCTCCCTCCTGCTGGTGAAAAGGAACCAATGGCTGTTGGTGCTCCAGTTGTGATAGCTGTCGGCACGAGAACTGTTTACCTCCTCCAAGCACCGAGTCCCACCATCCTCCAGGTTGTAGAGCCAGAGGTCGCTTTCAGGATGCCAGATGGAGAAATAGCCATGGTCGGCCAAGGTGTACATGATGTATTTCCCATCATACGAGGGTCTTGGCCATGTGACGCTCTTCCCCAACTTGTTGGCAGAGAGGAGCGTGTCGACCGTCTCTCCCAATTTCCCCGTGTTTTCATCAAAACCGATGCGGCAGAGGCTGTAGAGTTCTTTGTCGTAGTCGGTGGGGAAAACCTGTCTTTTGGCAGTGATGAAATAGAGCCATTTGCCATCCGGCGAGAAAACGGGGCAGTTCTCCGCCCAATATTTTCTCATGACGATGGTGTCGTTCAATATCTCATGCTTCTCGGTGTCATAGACAAAAACATCGGAGGAGGAGTCATAGACCTCTATCCTCTTGTTTTTGGAATGATGAAACATTTGCGAAGTCTTGTTGGTGGAGAAGGCACAGTATCGTCCCCCCGGATGCCAATAGGGATAGACCATGGACCCTCCGAGGCTGTCGTTTTTCGCTTTCAGCAACTCCTCCTTGCCATCCTTGTGGATGACCGTCGCCCCGTGCTCCCCTCTCACATGGAAGACATATTGCTCGGGATTGGTGCGGTTGGGGGCGTGGCAGTTGATGCACATCCCCGGTGTCTGGCTGTTGAGCAACAAAGGAGACTCTTCGAAATTGGAGAGGTCGCGCTCATAAATCCCCATCAAACTGTACATCTCATAACTGGGTGGTATCCTGCGGTAGGTGACCCCCCATTCCTCCAAGGGATATTTGCTGATGCTGACCGAAAAATCCTTGAACTGCGTCCAAGCGCCGTCTTTTCTTGCACAGACGGTGAAAATGAGCTTTCCACCCTTGTTGGCTTCCACGAGCTGGTGCCACTCCTCCACATCGAAGTCGGCATAGTCACCGTTGGTATGGATGGATTGCCCCTTCTCCCCTTTCACCACGACATCGATGGTGGTGTAGTCATCATCGGCCATGGAGAAATCAAGCGGAGCGATGCCCACTGGGATGGTCACATCGACATAGTCGGGGTAGATGGAAGGCTGTTCGCCCACCACCTTGGCGTTTTCAGGTTGCGTGGAGCAGGACAGCATGCAAGCAACCACCAACAAGACAAACAAGGGATATATCTTTTTCATAACCAAATCAATTTGCATTGGAACTATTTATATGATTGTTAGCCTTAAAGGTTGGCTTAAAGAGAGAGAATAAAAAAACGCTTCGCTTGATAAAAAGGTCATAGCAACCGCTGACGCTTGAAAAAAAACGCCAAGGCGTTCGCAAAAAGGAAGAAAAACAGGCATTTGGCATATCTTAAAACGGAGTGATAGTTGCGTCGTTTATGTCGTAATAATATTTTTCAATCTCAGCTCTTAAGCGAAGCGTTTTTTATTTTATTCTCTTTGTGCCACAGCAAAGCCATATTTCCATCTCTTTTGACGACATCTTCAAAGATGCACCCTCCGACTCTTAAAAGAAGAAGAAATCTTCCTGGTCTTCATAGAGTTTTTGCATCTTCTGATAAAAGGCGTTTTGGGAGATGGTTTCCGGATGCTCTGCCAGCGGTTTCACCATCTTTGCCCACTTCCTGTAGGTGATGGCTTCTTCGAGTATGGCGATGTATTTGAGTGCCACCTCATATTGCCCGGTGATGATGGCGGTCTCCGTCAACCTTTTGAGCGCCCTGCCGCTTTTGTTGTAATTGGGAATCGCCTCCATGGCCTCGAAGGCGGCCCGTTGCGACATATTGGTCATACCTAGATGGAAAAAGACCTCACTCATGATGAAAGCCCCCGACATATTGTTCATCACCTGCTTGGAGGGGTCGAGGGTGTGCATCAACTCCTCAGAAGAAATCCTATTCTGATTCTTCAGCGCCAGCTGCACCACATTCTTGGAAGACAAGGCCTCTGGCGTTTCCTTGTTGGCTGCATCCACTATCTGGCTCCATTTGCCCATGCGCATCCACCTGTCGTATTTCATCTCCTCAAGGGTGCTTTTATAATTCTCTTTCCAATAATAGTCTATGCCCCGTGCCTGTTGCCTCAAGGGAAAAGGAGCAAGGTAGGAAAAGCCCACCACGCAAGCTGCCAGCAACACCCATTGAGGCACAGCCCAGCGCCAATTGCACAAGGCAACGAGAAGGATGGCCGGCCCCACCAGCCAATAGCCGATGGGAATGAGCAACGTGGTGTATGCCAGCCGCGTTTTCTTTCCCTTTGGAGCAACCGCCATGGCAGCAAGGACCAAGGCCACGGCGACAAGTGGCGTCGTCGGGATGTATGGATTGGTGGCAAGCCAACACAGGATAATGGCAGGGACGAAAGAAAGGAGGAAGAGCCAAGGTTTGGAGGACGGGGCAGACTTTCCAGACTTGCCTGACGGAGTAGATGTGGGGAGCCGTCGAATGGCCTTCCATGTCAGCCATTGCGTCAACGTCAAGAGCATTGCGTAAATCAGAGCGCCCCATTTGGCATTGGCGAAGAACTGCACGAGGGCTTCAGCCATGTATTGAGCGAGTCCCCCGGGCACTGCCAGGCGCTCAAGCAGATATTCCTTGTTGCAAAGGAACAACTGCGACTCCTCTCTCCACGCCATCAGGTGTGGATAGAAGAAATACCAGAAAATGAACACGGCAATGGCAAAGGCAGCCAGCACCATCCCCTTCCAATGTTCTTTTATGAATGCAAGGATTTTCATCGCATCATGTTTTTACCAACCTTGTGCAAGACATCTCCAAAAGCCATTGGGACATATTCCATGCCTACTATGAAACGAGGGACCCACGTCAGGCAACTGTTCCCCTATTGACTGTGAAGAATCGTTGATGCACATCTGTTTGCAAAGGTACGCTTTTTTTCTGATACACACAAAAAAGAAAGGCGTTGCCCTATAGCAACGCCTCCCTTTTATGTGATTGTGAAGATTATTGTCCTACGTAAGCAGGATTCTGCTTGAGGAGCGTGTTCTTGAGCAGCTCATCCTCAGGGATAGGCATGTCCATCTTCAGGTCGTTGTAGTCATAGTCACGGTTGGTCCAAGGCACGTCCTTGAGATCCTCTACAGAACGTTTCGGATAGTTGGTTGCCACATGGTCAGCCATGAAGCCCGACTTCTGCATATCCGGACGGAGACACCATTCGCAGTTGAACTCCTTGCGGCGCTCGGTGTTGACAGCCACCTTCCATACCGGTGATTTGAAGCCCTTGTTGGCAGCATACTGAGTGTAGTATTCCTTGGCACCCATGCGGAGCTCGTCGTTGCTTCCGAACGGGATGGGATACTCGGTGCGAGTCTTGATGAACGGACCACCAGCAAATGTAGTAACAGGTACGCCAGCGGCAATAGAGTCGTTGATCTGTTCCTGAGTCCACTCTGGACGCTCTGTCCAAGCAGCAAACTGGTTGTAGTAGGGAAGATACTTGCTGGTGAGTTCAGCCTCTTTGCCAGCCTCCAACTTACCAAATGCACGCTCGCGGAGTTTGTCGAGTTGTGCCCATCCTTCAGCCTCGTTTCCAAGACGGAAGCAGCACTCTGCATAGTCGAGCATCACGTTCGGGAGACGCTTCCAGTAGATGGGAGTCGGGCTCCAGTGTCCGTCACCCCATGACTTGTAGTCGGCAGAAGCTGTACGCCACATCTTCGAACTCCAGATGGCAGGTGCCCATTCGCCGTTGTTGAAGTGGAACTGCTTGGTGGCAGTACCAGCCTGGCCCTTGCCCAGCACCTCTTGGAGGTAGGGGTTCACGCCATAGACAGCAGGCTCGATCCAGTCGGCATACTGAGGATCGTAAGCGGGGTTGTTCGGGTCGATTTGAGGCACGGCACCGGTGTAGCAAGAGCCAGCGCGACGCTTGTCACCCTTCTCATAGCAAGAGTACCACTCCCAAGAGAGGTAGAGGGAGCCCCATCCACCGTTCTCAGGACAAGCGGTGTACCACTTCAGCATCAGCTTGGAAGTCAGGTTGTCCCATTTGCCCCAGTTGGAGCCTTCGTCGAGTTGCTCCACCCAGATGGCCTCGGGTCCCCATGCGGAAGCGGGATCCCACAGCGTGGTGAAAGAAGGATTCAATGAGTAGGTGCCGCTGTTCAGAATCTCCTGGAAGCAAGCAGCAGCCAGTCTGTAGCACTCGTCGGGAGTGGTGGGAGCAACGCCCACACCCTCGATGCCATTCTTGCCTTCGGAAATACGATATGCCTTCCACATGTAGGCATCGCCCAGGTAAGCGAGGGCCATACCCTTGGTGGCACGTCCATATTCGCCATCCCAAGGTTTCCAGTCGAGCAGTTCGGCAGCAGCCTTGAAGTCTTCGATGATGAAGTCCCACATCTCAGCGTAAGTCTCGGCAGCAGCCTTCTCTGGAGTGTTGGCACCGTTCTCGCCAGTGGCCAGCATAGGCACACGTCCGAAAGTGGTGGCGAGCCAGTGATAGAAGAATCCGCGGAGGGCACGTCCTTCACCTTCCAAATATTTGAGCGATTCATCACCACCGACATTCTCAGCGGGATAGCCCTTCAGTTTCTCGAGGAAGTCATTGGCGCGGCAAATACCGGCATAGACATGCTTCCATCCACTGAGCAACTCAGAGGAGTTGGCGTTCCAAGCCTGCACGTTCCAGTTCTTGTCCCATCCAGTGGCCTGTGTATCGATGGTCGGGTGGCAACCGGTGAAGAGGTTGGGCTTGAAGCCCCAGTCGCCGTCGTATGTATCATTGGGGAACACCATGTCGTAGACACCGTTGAGTGCCCTCTTGGCGTTGGCCTTGCTCTCGTATGAAGCAGCCTCGTCAACCACATCATACGCTGTCACATCCAGAAATTCCTCATTGTCGCAGGAGGTAAGGCCCAAGCCCGTCACGCTGCACAGTGCGATTCCTAAAATATAATATTTCGTTTTCATATTCTTATCTGGTTTTTACTTTTTATATGATATACAGCTCTGTATGATTAGAAGGTGACATTCACACCAGCCATGAAGGTACGTGGTTGAGGATAACGACCGGTGTCAAGACCTGTGTAGAGCACAGAACCGCTACCGCACTCAGGATCTCCATACTTGTTGTAGCCAGAGATGGTGAAGAGGTTGTTGACACCTACATACACGCGTGCTTTCTGGATGGAGAGCATGTTGCTGATGTTCCTTGGGAGAGTGTAGCCCACCTGGAGGTTGGCAAGACGGAGGAAGTCGCCACTCTTCACCCACATGTCGCTGACACGGGAGTTACGGTTGGGGTCAAGGATGGTGAGGCGAGGCAGAGTGCCCTGTCCGTTGCGGAATGCATCTTCGTAAGCATCCTTGAGGATGTTAGGCACGGTCTGGTCGTCAAGCTGCACCATCGAGCTAAGCTTCATGGCTGAGTAGGAAAGGACGTCCTGTCCGAGCACGCCATACATATAGAGGTTGAAGTCCCAGTCCTTGTAGGAGGCACCGAGGTTGAGGCCGAAGTTCAGTGCGGGGAATCCGTCGCCGAGGATCTTGCGGTCGTTTTGGTCGATGCAGTGGTCACCGTTGAGGTCCTTGAATCTCATGTCGCCGATGGACAGCGGGTGGTCGGTATCGACCTTGGACTCTACGTCACCGCCGCCGACCCATTTGTAAGAGCCGTCAGGATTGGTTTCTGCTGAGTGTCCCCACAGGTAGTTGTAGTATTCATCCAACTCCTGTTGGTTCTTGATGATACCGTCGGTCACATAGCCATAGAAAGAACCCACGGCTTCACCTTCTGTACAGATGGAGTGGTTGTTCCAGTGTCCGTTGCCGTCGATGGCACCCACCTGTGAACCGTCGATGGTGGTACCGTTGGCGGAGCAAGTGCTATAGAGCGGGTCACCCATCTTCTTCACCTTGTTGGTGAGTGTGGAGCCTGTCAGGCGTGCGTTGAAGGCGAAGTCCTTGTTGAACTGCTTGTGGTAGCCAATAGCGAACTCGAAGCCCTTGTTCTCAATCTCACCATAGTTGGTGTAAACCTGGTTGTAACCAGCAGATGGACGCATCTGACGATAGAGGAGGAGGTCCTTGGTGTTCTTGATGAAGTAGTCGAGGGTGATGTCCCAGTTCTTCAGGAATGCGAAGTCGATACCGATGTTGGTCATCTCGGTGGTCTCCCACTTCAGGTCACCGTCTCTCAGCGGCATGAAGAAACCGATGTCACGGGCACCGTTACCCCAAGCACCAGACTGGCCGTTTGCGGGATAGAACTTGTAAGCTGCGTCAAGGCTCTGAGCGATGACAGCCATTCCGGCTACGCCACCGGCGTTACCTGTCTGACCCCAACCGAGGCGGAGTTTCAAGTTGTCAACGAAGGTGTTGTCCTTCAAGAACGGCTCCTCGCTGATACGCCATGCACCAGCCACTGAGGGGAATGTACCCCAGCGGTTGCCCTTGGAGAAGTTGGACGAACCGTCCTTACGGATGGTACCAGTGATGATGTAGCGGTCGAGCAGGCTGTAAGAAGCACGAGCGAAGTAAGAAATGGTGTGCACGTCGGAGTTGTAGCCACCACCTGTACCCTTGGAGTTGAGATCCATGGTCAGGTTGATGTTACGGTTGTAGACGGAGGGGAATGACCTTGAGCTGGAGTTCACCCACTGTCCCCAAGACTTGCCAACCTCATTACCAGCCATCAAGGTCAACTTGTGTGCATCGAGGTTCAAGTTGTAAGTCAGATAGGTCTGGATGCCGAGGCTGTAGCTGTGGCTGTTGTTCAAGGAGAAAGCATAGGTCTGGTCAGAGTTCATCGGGATCTCTGTCAGCACGCCGTTGATGTAGTTGTAGCGATGACGTCCACCGGTGAAGTCAGAACCGTTGTTGCCAGAATAGGTGTAAGTGCCTTGGCTCTTGAGGTCGAGCTTGTGCTCGTCGGTGTTGATGAAGAACACGTCGACGAAAGCGGTGGTCTGGATGCGGTCGAAGCCGTTGCGTGCACGCTCGCCATTCTCCTTCTGTGAAGCGTAGGGGTTGGAACCGATGGAGGTGTTGCCTTCCCATCCGTTGGCAGTCACCTGGGCGCCGGTACCGAAGGAACCGTCGGGGTTCACCAGGTTGACGTTGATCAGACCGCCATTGGGCAGGCCAGCCTTGTTTTCGATGTCATTCTCATACACATAGTCCAGAGTCGGGGTCATGGATGCGAAGTCACGCAAAGATGACATATTCTGGTTGTTACCCAAAGCCATGTTGGAGCCGTGGCTCTCGCTGTGTGTGTAGTTGATGTCGCCGCCCACCTGCAGGTACTTGTTGACCTGGGAGGTGATGTTGGCACGAGTGGTGAAACGTTGGTAGTCGGAGTTGATGACGATACCGTCGATGTCAGTATAACCGAACGAAATGTTATATTGTGTCTTCTCGTTGCCACCATTCACGGAAACGCCGTATTGCTGACGAAGAGCGGCACGAGTCATCTCATCCTGCCAGTCAATGGCCTTGCGCTTGCCATCAAACCTTGAGTCCCAAACCTGGTTGATGAACATGTCACCCTGGTTTTTCTTGGCCTCACGAATGGCATCGGTGTAAGTGCCCAGGCTCAACACGTCGAGGGTGTAAGGCAGGGTCTGAAGACCGAAGTCGGCAGTCAAGTTGATGTTGGTGTGACCCACCTGGCCGTGCTTGGTGGTGATCATCACAACACCGTTTGCACCAGCGGAACCGTAGATGGCGGTGGCGGAGGCGTCCTTCAAAATCTCGATGCGCTCGATGTCGGAGGGGTTGACGAAGTCGGCGTTGTTGCCCACTTGCACACCGTCCACGACATAAAGAGGAGAGGCGTCGCCATTGATGGTACCCACACCACGGATGCGGATGGCAGACTTGCCGTCAGGAGCACCGTCCTGCTGGGTGACCATCACACCAGCTGCAGAGCCTTGGAGGGCCATGGCGATGTTGGTGGGCATCCTCTTCATCACGGCTTCCTGGTCAACGGTAGCCACAGAACCGGAGATGTCGCTCTTCCTCATGGTACCGTAACCAATGACCACGACATCCTCGAGCATGGCGTTGTCGTCTTGCAGGACAATCTGGAGGTTGTTCCTTCCATTCACAGCAACACTTTGCGAAAGATATCCCACATAGGTGACATCAAGTGTTGCATTAGAGGGAGCTTGCACGGAGAATTCACCGTTGTAGTCGGTGATTACACCTGTGTTGCTACCCTTCACCCTTACGGTGGCACCAATGATTGGTTCCCCCGCTGCATCAGTCACCGTTCCTTTGATGGTGCTTTGCGCCAATGCTCCCATAGGGAACAAACAAAGCAGGAACAGCAACACTAAAGGCATTCTCATGAATTTTGTAATGCTCATAGAGTTTTTGTTTTTTAGTTGATATAATTAGGAATTAGGTAAAAAAATATAGCCATTAAAAACTTTGCAAAAGTATTAAAAAGCGTTATAATATTCTTTTTTCATTGATACATTTACTTTGTTTTTTGTAACATATCCTTGATTATTGATACAAACAAGCTAAATGACAGAATAGTTTTTCCCTAAAAAAGCAAAAATGAGCATCATCTGTTTATTAGTAGATTTGCCACACAAAAGGATTGCAAACGAATATGATTATCCCATGCTTCCGATAATGCAACGGACGAATGTGACTTTTACACGACCCATTTTGAAAAGAAAGTGGCTACGGTGTTGAGGAGAAAAGGAGGCTGCGGGCGGGGACGCCCACAGTCTCACGACACATCAATTCCCGCGCACACCGAAGTTCGTTCGAGACTCATCGTTGATGACGCGGCTGGCCTTATGACCGTCGAAGCGAGAGGGTGCAATGATGAAATCGGGCACGTTATAAGACAGAAAACGCTCACGATAGAAGCGGCGTGGATTTTCCTGCGGCAGCATGAAAGCCTTGCCGACTTTCCCCTTGGCATCGACGTGGCAGAAATAAGGTCGTGTGTAGAGGCCGTCGTCGCGACGCGAACTCAGCACCATCCATCGTGAGTTGGAACTCCAGTTGTGGAACGACTCCGTATCTTCGGAGTTAGCCTCAGCCATGGGACGGCTCTCCCCCGTAGAGAGGTCGAGCAGATAGAGGTCGGCCTCATGGTGCCAGATGCTGAACTGCCCATAATCTGAAAGCGTGTAGCAAAGGAAACGTCCATCGTAGGAGGGACGGGGGAAGGATACCGACTTGCACTGGGCCACGGCATCGACAATGACGTCTATGCTGTCGCCGAAGTTGCCTGTTGCAGGATCGAAATCGATGCGGCAGAGATTATAGCGAATGGAGTCGAGTTGATGCTCTCCCTCAGGGAGGGCGCGTGCGGCACAGAAATAGAGCGAGCGTCCATCGGCTGAAAAGACGGGATAGGTCTCGTAAACTGTCTCTTGCTTGAGAAGGGGTGAAAGAATCAGTTCATTTTTCTCGATGTCATAGACCTGGAGGTCGGAGGCATCGTCGAAGACCTCGATACGATTCTGGTGCGCACTATGGAAAGTCTGTTTGGTGACGTTGGTTGAATAGGCTATGTATCTGCCTGAAGGATGCCAGTATGGATAGACGCACAGGCCGAGTGTCTGGTCTGTCTTGGTGTCATAGGCAGTGATGGTGCCATCGTCCTTGCTCAATAGTGTGGCTCCGTGCGGACCACGAATGTGAAGGCTCATGTTGTCAGGGTTGCCACGATTGAAGCTATGACAGTTGACGCAACCCTCAAACTGTGTGTTCTCAATCAACGCGCGCTCCTCAAATGAGGAGAGGTCGCGTTGGTAAATGCCCATCTTGCTCCACACCTCATGACCAGGAGCGATAAGACGGTAGCAGATGCCGTAGTCGATGCTGTCGGGGCTGACGTAGATGGAGAACGGGCGATAGGTGTGCCAACCATCGTCATACTTGGCCGAGACAGTAACGCTGAGCGAATCTCCACCGTTCTGACCGAGCAGTTGTCGCCAGTCGTCAAGGTCGAAACCAGTCGATTCTTCCCCTTGGCCGTGTAGGTTGTTTCCGTGGCGGTCAGTGACGACAGCATCCACAAGCAATGCCCTCTCATCCGCCATACAAAAATTGAGTGGAGCAATATTCACGGGTATGGTGACACCGAGGTAGTCGGGATAGATCTGAGGCAGACCTTTCTCCTGCTTTGCTCCATCGACGGTTTCTGTGGTGCAACCCATCAATCCCATCAATCCTACTATAAATATAATAGGTGTATATAAAACCTTTTTCATCGCTTACTGGTATTCAAGTAATAATTTGGAATAGTTTTCACGGTCGCCCGTCAGCATATAGTAGGCCTTCAGGTATTCCAACGCAAGATGGTTGTCTTTGTTGCTGAGGAAGAGGCTATTGAGCATCTCAGAAGTCACATGGTCGCCGAAGAAGAAGTTTTCCTTGTAGAGCATTTGGCGCAAGCGTCCGTATTCGGGATGCTTGGCTATCGCTTTTTCATCCCCCAACAGCGGCAGTGTCTCGTTGGCCCAATCACGATAGAAGAGAGTCTTCTGCAGCGCCAAGAGATATTTGCGAGACACTTCGTAGTTGCCGAGAATCAAGTTGGTTTGCGCCAGTCGCTTGTAGCACCGGCCACTTTTCTGAAAGTCAAGAATCGCTTCCTGGGCCTCGAAGACCGTCCGTTGGGCGACAGTCACCATCCCCAACTGATAAAACGCTTCGGCTGTAGGCAGGGGACTGGTTGCATCGGTTCCTATATCGGGCAAAAGGCCCAGGATGCCATTCTGGTTATAATCGAACAAATGCTTCGTGAGCACCCCCCGCATACCCAGTGCAAGATTCTGCACCGTCACTGCGATTTGGTTGTTGGGTTTTTCGGCGTTGATGGTTTCAAGTATACGGTTCCATTGCTGGAAACGTGCCATGAAGTCGTATTGCATCACCTTTTCCGCCTTGAAATTGCTGTTTTTCCAGACAAGTGTCCCCATGACAACAGCCACCAGTAGGAAGATTGAAAATTGAAAATTGAAAATTGAAGATTGAAGATTCTTGGACAAGCCAAGCGGCATAGCCGAGCGGGAAATTGAAGATTTTAAATTCTTGCTCTGGGCCGAGCGCGACTTTGCGCTTGAACTCTTTCGCTTTACTTGCGAAGAACGGCGGAAGAAACGGGCAACGAGTGCGAGGACGAAAACGGAAAGAGCAGCAGCCCAAATCTGGGTCGGAAACACTGTCGGGTAGCGATGGTAATGTATGCCGAACCATAGCCTGCTGGCTGGTACCGGGAGATAAAAGGCCAGTATGATGAGCATGATAGCCATAAGCACGAACACGCCATAATACCATACAGAGAATTTGGGGCGTAAAGCTTGAAGGAGGAAAAACACCAAGCAGACAGGACCCACCATCCAATAGAGTATGGGAATAGCGGCAACAAGAAGAGTATATCTTGTCCAACTGATTGAAATTTGACTCTTTATACGAGCCTGTTCACGCTTCGGTTGAACCTGCTTGTGCTCGGAAGCATCCAAACCTTCTTGGTTTTCTTCTCGCTTATTGACAGCCAAGTCGAAGAGCCAAGAGGCGAGAAGTGTGAGCAAGACGGCCCATACTCCGCCCAGCAACGCATTCTCGTCGAGCAGGAAGAGCCAAAGCAAGAACGAAGGAACAAAAGTAAGGCCATAGAGCCACCTCCCGCTTGGCACTGCCGTTTGGGGCTTCGAAGAACAAGCCAACTGTTGCGTCAGGAGTTGAACCACCGAAAGCAGAACTGCGATGATGGCAGCCCCCACCCATGCAAAAAGGAAAAATTGTGTGCAGAAGCGCCCCAACAGGTCAGCAATGCCACCTGGCAGTTTGACGACATCCCACACATAGGAACTGTCGAAGAGGAAAAGTTGATACTGCTCCTGATAATGCAGGTGATGCGGATAGGCCAGTCCGAAAAAGAGGAGGACGGCCACCCCGAAAAGGAGGGTGCAAATTATACGGATAATCTTCATTTATTGCGGGAGTTTCTATAGGAGTTAAAGAGGAGTTATAGGGGAGTTAAAAAGGAGTTAAAGGGACATATGTTTACTTTTTAGGGGAGTTTCTATAGGAGTTAAAGGGGAGTTAAAGGGACATATGTTTACTTTTAAGGGGAGATAAAGGGACATATGTTTACTTTCAAGGGGAGTTATAGGCCATTTGTTCATTTTTTGTTTGTATTATAAAACACCTTGCGGAACTCATCGACACTGATGCTGACGGGTTCCACCATGAACTCTGGCCGGTTGTAACTTTTCAGTCGTGTGATGTTTTGCTCAGGGTCCTCCTGCGGCAAAAGGAAGGCCTTTTCTACTTTTCCGTTGTTGAAATAGGATATGTAGACACGGCTGAAGTTTCCATCACCCCGACGGCTCGCACACATGATCCAATGGCCGTTGCTCGACCATGTGGGATAACTCTCGGCAAAGCCTTCGCTGTTGAGGCGGGTGAGGTCGAGGGGCGACGGTGCCTCTTGGGCTTGGTCGACGTTCAGGTTGCCATCGAGCGGCATACAGACGATGTCGGCATCATGGTGCCAGATATGAAAACAGCCATACCGACCCTCTGCAAAGAGCAGATAGTGTCCGTCGGGGCTGATGCGTGGCAAGGTGACGCTTTTGTCTTTCGAGGCGGCATCATAAACGAGTTCCTCTTCGCCGAAATGGCGTGTCGCCACGTCAAACGAACGGCGATAGAGGTTGTATTGCACTTTCTGGTATGTGGTGCTAATGTCATTGTCATCACCGCGCAACTCATCGGGAAGTGGGACAGACTTGCAGTAAAAGAGGTATTTGCCATCAGGCGACCAAGTGGGGAACACCTCCAAAAGGTCGGGGTCGTTGCAGATGATGCTCACTGAGTCGGTCGCCACATCATAGAGAATCAGGTCGCTAGCCGTATCGAACACCTCCACTTTGTTGGGATGTGCCGTATGGAACACTTGGTGTGTCTGGTTGGTGGAGAAGGCTACCAGTTTGGCGGAAGGGTGCCATGCCGGATAGACTCCAGCGGAAATGGTGTTGTCGCGTTTCAAATCCACTTTCGACACTTTGCCGTCGTTCACAATGACCGTGCCTCCTCGAGTCACACGTGCATGAAACAACATGTTGTCGGTCTTGTAGTTCTGATAACTATGGCAGTTGATGCACTGGCCCTTGGGGTCGTCGCAGCTGACTTTGTTGTTGAAAATCTGTGTCTCTTCAAACGAGGTGAGGCTGCGCTGGGCAATCTCCATGTAGTCGTAAACGATATAGGATGGTTCGATGAGGCGATACGACAGATACTCGTCGATGGGTTGCTCGGCCACATGTATCTCAAACGGGTTGAACGACAGCCATCCGCCTTTTTCCTCACCCCCGGACTTTGCTTGGTCGTCCATAGTCTTTCCCCAAACCTCCACCTTGATGCTCTTGCCCTTGGAGGCATCAAGCATGGCGTGCCATTCCGATTCGGGAATCTGAACCTTCACTCCTTCACCGTAGGTCTGCTGCTGCCCGTCGGGCGTGGTGAGTCGTGTCACGCACTCTTCATACTGGTCGGCGGGGAGCATGAAGTTGAGTGGTGCGATATTGCAAGGCACGGTGACGTCGCAATAATCGGGGAAGATGGCGGGCAGGCACTTGGCCTCGCGGCTTGTAGCGGGCACGTCGGGGTGATGCGCACACGATGGCAAGAGCAGCGAGACGGCAGCCAGGAACAGGAAAAATGGGTGGATATGTCTTTTCATTGTTTTCTTGCGTTTCGATTTCGATTACAATTACGGCAAGTTCATCATAGGGCTTTTCTTCCGAAGATGTTGTAGTACCAATAGGTGTCCCCCCACTCGCCGTGCATCCTTGCACCTATCTCATCTTGTTTCATACCACTCTTTATCAAGTTTTCAAGCGTCTCCCAAAACTTTTTGTAGCGGTCGTAAACGGGCTGCTCGACCGGAAGCATGATTTGCTTTTCTTCCGGCGACTTGTCCATATACATGATATAGGCTTCCTGAGCATGCAAGGGGAATTTCGCATCCGGGTTCATCTTCACATATTTGCGCAGTGACGCCCAGAAACGACCGGAGTCGCAACGTATCATGGAATAGAACAACGCCTGTTCTGAAGCCACCTTGCTGACCGTGTCGGTAGAGTGGCTGAAACTGTAGATGATAAAACGCTCGCTGTTGTTCTCTACACCGTTGATCTCGTCTGTGAAAGATTTTTGCAACTCACTTACGGTTTTCGTGATGGGGGTCGGTTGCCAGTTGCCATAGAACATATTGTGGTGCAGCAAGGTGTTGTATCGTTCTGCCAGTTTCTCTTCTCCGGTTGCGCGGGCGCAGCGAGACACCATCTTCATATAGAAGGGGGAGAATCCTGTGGCGACTGCATTTTCATAACACAAGCGGATGGCATAGTTCATCTTCCCGTAGTTGTAATACACCAAAGGAGAAGCAATGTTCAGCAGACCGATGTGGAGCGAGTCAGGGTTGTAGACATCTGCGCCGGGGGTGCCTAACTTGAACGAACGGTCGAGCAGCCCTCCTTCGTTCATCAAGGCAATATTTATGAGCATGGCCATCGTCCGGGTGGGTTGCTTGTTCTCTTCTGCCATATGAAGCACCTCCTGCCAGTTGTCGGCTTCAGCATGGCGTATCATGCGCATTTCATCGATGTAGTTCTTGTTGTGGAACATGAGCGAACAGGTGAAGACAATGCCTGCAACGGCACTTAAAACCGGAACGAACCACATCAGTTTGGTTGGTGCCTCCTTGCGCTTGGCCATGAACCAGCCATACAATGCAATGAGTACGGAAACCACACCGAGCACCCAGAACGGAATGGAGAGCCGCTCACTTGAATCGACAGGGGTCACGAAACGGGGAAAGCCAGCCATCATGACGTCATCGGGGTTTTGATTCGAATAGAGCAGAGCACGCCAGATGACAGCAGTAAAGACGAGCACGACCAAACCTATCAGTTCACGCCAAGAGGGCTTTTCTGCCAGCACAAGGCAGAGCACGAAAAGCAAGGCAAACCACCCCAGCAAAGGATAGAAGCAGAAGCCCAAGAGATACCAGACAAGATGCCATTTGCGGGGTGTGCTGCGGGCAGCCCACAAGAGCAGGAGCATGGCAAGATAACCTAACGACTGGGAGAACCAATACCCTCTGATGGAAAAAATGTAAATCCAATAACCAAGGTCGATTATTGATGTAAGCAAACAAGCTATAGGCAGAAGCATCAGGGCGGAGGCATTCCCTCTCAAGCGGAATGCCTTGGCACCTACCAAAAACACGAGGAACCAAATCGACACCAACACACCTGCACCCAAGGCCGGATAATAGAATAGCTGTGTGAGCCAGGCTCCCACATACTGCATCAAGCCAAAGGGTTTTGACAAAAGGGTATGGAAGAATGGTGCTCCGTAGATGAATTCCGAACGGTCGTGTGCCGTATAGAGCACCTCTTGGTTGATGTGTAATACATATGCGACAAATGCAATGAAAGCCAACAGGCTCACATAGAGGATGACATCAGATATTTTGCTTTTGCTATTCATTCTATAATCCAGTCATCAATAGTACGAGTATCAATATTGAAACAAATGCCGGCCTTTACCACACGACGTCCATCTGTGACGTATGGTGCGGCGTAGCCTTTTGCGTTGATTTGATCGAGAGCCTCTTTTGCCGTACCATTGACCTTCAACTCCAGTACGTATATCGCATCGGGCATCCATACCACCATATCCGTTCTACCTCCGGCACACTTGACTTGCGTGCGGGCATAGACGTTGAGCATGTTGAAGATGAGCCAGAGCGTATACTCATAGAACCCCTCTGCCGTGGCGGCCTCCTCCAGTTTCTTTTTGAAACCCTCCACATAGGGAACGGCAGCGAGGAAAGCCCTCATCTCCTGCAAAGCCTGCTCCAAGTTATTCTTTCTCAAGGCTTGCCAAAATTTCAGGGCAAAGCCTTTTTGCGTATAGCCAACTTCTATTCCTGTAAAAATAGGCAACAAGCCCTTGGTATAGCCTATGCGCACCTCCTGATTGGGGATGGAGAGCGTGTACATCTCCGACTCACGGTCATAGCTCTTGATGGTCAAATAGCCGCTCTGATAGAGTAAAGGCAGAGCTGTGGTCATGGCCTCTGTAGGAATGTCAAAAGCATCTGCCGGCTCTTCCAATTTCTCCAAAGAGGTAATGTCCGTTCGGAAATGCTTCATCTGCTGGATAAGATAGGAGGGCGTGGCCGAGGCAAACCAACCGCTGCTCAGCTCACCATCATCGAAAGCGTTGAGCAGACTAAAAGGGTTGTAGATGTCGGGCGACTCCTTTGAGAAATGATAGCCGTCATACCTGTCCTTGATCTTAAGAAACATCTCCTCGGGTGTGCATTCGTATTTACCAGCCATCACCCGGATGTCCTCGGCAAAGACCGTCTTCACTTCCTCTTCCGTGATGCCGCAGATGGCAGAGAAGTCGGGCCGCATGGAGAGGTTCTTCAGGTTGTTGATGGTCGAAAAGATGCTCAGTTGGGAGAATTTCGTGATACCTGTAATGAAGCAGAACTTGATGTAGGGGTCACAGGCCTTGAGCGGCACATAGAACTCCTGCATCACCTTGCGGAAAGCAGGCAGATTCTCCTCCTCATGGAGCACTTCGAGCAACGGAGCATCATATTCGTCAATAATGACTACTACCTGACGATTGGTCTGCTCGTATGCGCGTTTGATGAGTCCCACAAGAATACTGCCAGGTGTTACTTCATCTTCATCTTTACCATATATTCTGGTGTAGTCCTTCAACTGTAGACGGATTCTCTCCTGTAGGCCTCTTGCCGATTCCTGTCCCTTGGCTGTACTCATGTCGAAGTGGAGCACAGGATACTCCGTCCATTCCTGTTCCAACTGCATCACCTTCAATCCCTCAAACAACTCCTTCTGTCCGGCAAAGAACGAATGGAGAGTGGACGACAACAACGACTTGCCAAAACGGCGCGGACGGCTCAAGAAAGCATACTTGCTCACCTTTGTCATCTTCCACACCAAGTCTGTCTTGTCTACATACACATAGCCACCTTTTATAATCTCAGAAAAGGTCTGTACTCCTATTGGATACCTGCGCTCGTTGACCATCATATTCTTCAGCTGTTTGTTTCTTGGCTACAAAGATACATTTTTCCCGTCAAACTGCCAAAAAAAATATAAAAGGCTGACTCAATAAATGAGTCAGCCTAATACTAATTATACCAACGAGGAATTATTCCTCATAATAGACACTGGTGAATGTTGCCTGGCCGTTGGTAATCAAGAGGTTAAGGTCACGGCCTTCACCGCCGTTGCCCTTGGCGCACTCCTTGGCGATTTGCTCGGTGATAGGCACCTCCCACTTCATGCCAGAGTAAAGAGGAATACCCTCAGCATATACTGTGCTCCACCAACCGTTCATAACACGAGCGGTGCAACCTTCAGAGGCTTCCTTGACGTCAAGAACGAGAGTTTTGAGGCCAAAGTAGAAATCGTCGGAAAGAGTTGGGAAATTCTGACCTTCGCTGTCGCTGAAGCGCAAGGGTGCTGAGTCCCAACCGCCTACTGTGAATTCACCTTCCCAGAGGATGAACTTCTCCAGTGCGTTTGTAATTTCCTGGCATTCTATCTCGACACTATCCTTAAGGATGGTACCATCGGCACAAAGAGCATCAAGGTAAACCTTATATTTACCGAGCTTCATCTTCTTCCATGCATAGTTGCCGACGAAGTCCTTGCCACCAATATTCCACTTGGCATTGACCGGTGCAGAGGTCCTACAGAAAATTTGGTTGCCATTCAAGCCACTCGGTGACTTGTCAACAGTGATGGAGGTCTTAGCTCTGAGCTCGTCAATAGTGATGTGGCCAGCATTGCTGATGTCCTCATGGACAGGGTCGCAAGCTACCAACGCACATGCTGCGGCAAAAAGCAAAAATATCTTTTTCATATTGTTTACTAATAATATTAATAAAGTACTTGATATTGAGTCTTAGTATCAGAAGCTTCCCAACCTGGGTTCTGCTCCATATTGCCATTCATAAGGGTAATCTGGGCTTGAGGCTTTGCCAAGAAACCGTTGGTAGCTTTATAACGCTCTGTCCAAGAACACGTCATATGTTTCATAGTTCTCTTGTTGCTCTTTTGGCCAAGGCAGACAATCTGCTTGCCAGCTTGTTTTTCGAGATAGTCAGGAGCGTAAGTGCTATTGGAACAATCCTTACCGGTCCAACGACGCATGTCGTTGAAGCGGAGACCCTCAAATGCGAACTCCCAACGACGCTCGTCCTGAACAGCCTTCAATGAGTAAGGTGTCTGAGGAACGCCGGCACGTGCCTGAACCTGGTTCATCCACTGTGCCTCACCGGTAAGTTCGGTAAGCATCAACAGAACGTCGGAATAACGCATCAGATAGAAGTCCTCGAAGTGGTCGCCCTGCATTTTGTTAGCGAGTGAACTGCTGGCGTAGCCATCACACATGGACCACCATGTATCGTTGTTAGCTGCACAAGCGTCAAGGTTCACCTCGGCATACTTCTTTACGGAATAGCCAGACTCCTCGCAGTCGTCCTTTTCGTAAGTGTATTGAGCGAGTTCATTGTCGAGGTCAATCAAAGAAGCCTTTTTACGGAAGTCAGAATATTGACCAACTCTCTCTGCATCTGTCCAGTCATCCCAGATGTTGCAAGAAGGAGTACCTTGGCCCCAACCCTGGTTGAACGGATAAGTCAAGTTACGGTCACCATTTTGGTTGGAAGCACCATTACGAAGCCCCCAGAATACTGAGATGTAGTTGGAATACATACGCTGGGCGTTATAGGTACCACCAATGTTCCAAGAAGAGGCATTCATGAACTGAATCTGGAAGAGTTCCTCGGTGTTGCCGTTACCCATGCCTGGCATGTCGAAGCAGTTCTTCTTGTCCATGTCCTTGATGAATTCATAACCGTGGCCGGTACGAACGGTATCCTTTCCTATGATGTTGCCTGCGTCGTCTTTGAGGTCTTTAATCTCTACGATACCACCGCCATCTTGTGTCTCTTGCCAGAGAAGGCTATTGGAGTACTGCCAAAGTGAACGGAAGTCCTCGCAGAGCTGATAACCGCCATTGGAAACGATGTCCCTAAGACCTGCAATGATGTCTTCCTTGGAAAGAGTACCTCCGGGGCAAGCCTCTTGCCCTTCAACAAGAGTGATAGCGGGTGCAGAACCTACGAGTTCTTTGACTCCCTTGTAGAAGCCAGCCCAGAACATATATGCACGGGCCATGAAAGCCTCGGCAACGAACTTGTTGGCATGGCCATCACCTCTACCCTTGTCTGTGCCCATGAGATTCTTGGCAGAAACGAAGTCGGAGAGAATCTGAGGATAAATGACTTCCTCTGCACTTGCCTGCTTCTGCATCTCTTCGGTAATGACGGTTTTGGTAATCAGAGGCACATCGCCGAACAGCTGGGTAAGCCAGAGCGTGTAGAGACCACGCATGAAGTAAGCCTCGCCGAGGAGTTGGTCGCGCTGACCCTTCTGTGAATCAGCCCAAGGCACATTGTCGATGGTCTCAATCGTGTTGTTGCAACGGGAAATACCGCCGTAGAGCAGGATGAACGGAGTTTCATACTGATTGACGTTCATTTCTACAAGATGGTGGAGAGACTTCACCTTGTTGTCCTGCAAACCACCACTTCCGTAGCAGTCGTCCGACATCACTTCCCACCAGAAAAAGATATTCTGATTGTCTGAATCGCCTCCACCCATCGTGTTCATGATACTGTAGATGGCGGCAAGTTCGGCCTCAACATCTGCTGGCTTACCAGGGAAGGTAGCCCCAGTCATCTCTGTCACACGTGGATCGGTGTCCAGCATGTCGTTACAAGATGTAAACAAAGTTGCTGCTGCCAAAACAGCTACTGCTGATAATATATATTTCTTCATAACTTGTTGTCGAATTAGAATTTAATACTTGCACCAACCAAGAAAGTACGAGCTGGTGGGTAAAGACCGAGGTCGATACCAGATGCCCAACTCTCAACACCACCTGATGAACCCACTTCTGGGTCGAGGCCGGTGTAGCCAGTGAATGTGCAGAGGTTCTGAACCTGTACATAGAAACGGAGCTGCTGCAATGGGCAGGCCTTCCAGAGATGCTTGAAGTCGTAACCGAGAGTCACGCTCTTGATCTTGAAGTAGTCTGCATCCTCCATATAACGGTTGGACACCCAGATGGTGTTCTGGTGACCAGTAGCAGAAATACGAGGCTGGGTGTTGGAAGTACCCTCACCATGCCAACGGTTCAGGATGGTGGTATCATAGTTCTGGTCTGGATCGTCACCGTATGAACGGTAGGAACGCATGATCTGCATGCCGAATGCACCAGCACCGTTCACAGCGAAGTCAAGACCTCTCCATTGCAAACCGAGGTTGACACCAAGGGTCATGTCCGGGTTGGGGTTACCAATCTCATGACGGTCGCAAGTTTTTCCTTCTGCATAGGTGATTACACCATCACCATTCCAGTCATCCCAGATGCAGTCACCGGGCAGTGCGTTGTCGAGGACAGCCTTGCCAGCTTGACGAGCTGCATCAATCTGCTCCTGATTCTGCCAGATGCCACTGTAGGACATGCCGTAGAAGTAGCCGATAGGCTTACCTTCCTCTGCACGGAAGATATACTCAGTACCCTGTGAGAGGACACCGCCGGAACCATTGATGTAGTGGTTCTCGTTGGCAATACGGGTAACCTTGTTCTTGTTGGTGGCAAGGTTGACGCCGATGTCATAGCTGAAGTCGCTACCGATTCTGTCTCTCCAGGTGAGGGCGAGCTCGATACCGGTATTCTCCACGTCACCACCATTGATGGCAGCAGGGTTGGTACCATAGATGGCAATCATCGGACCAGTAATCAGCCAGTCCTTTGTAGTCTTCTTATACCAGTCGAAGTTTACACCCAGACGGCTCTTGAAGAAACGAGCGTCGAAACCGAGGTCGAGCTGCTCAGAGGTCTCCCAGGTGAGGTCGGGGTTGGGCACGATGTTGGCATAGGCACCGGTATGTGGAATGCCATTGACTGAAGTTCCCATATCGGAACCGAACTTGTAACCGCTGTCGTTAGCACTGCCAGACAGAGCGATGGTGGCAAGATACTGGTACTTGGCAATATCCTTGTTACCATTCTGACCCCAAGATGCACGGAGTTTGAAGAAGTCCAGCCAGCTATTGGTGCTCTCCATGAAAGGCTCATTGCTCACCACCCAGCCAGCAGACACAGATGGGAAGAAGCCCCAACGTTTGCCATCGGTGAAGATGCTTGAACCATCATAACGCATGGTAACGGTAGCCATATAGGTCTCGTTGTAGTCCCAACTCACACGGCCGAACCAAGAGGCGAGGTATTCTTCATCATTGGGGCTGCCAGTCAAAGAAGATGTAGGAGCACCATTGTCAAGTTTGATGTTTGTCAACCATGCAGAATCCCAACCCTTCAGTGTTGCGAGCTGGTTGCCGTAAAGAACCCTGTTGGAACCACCAAGGTTGACGCTCCAATCAGTACTCTGGAATGACTGACCTGCCATGGCTGTGATCTTGTGACCATTGAAAATGGGAAGGTCATAGGTAAGGGTGTTCTCCAAAGACCAGTTGCCACTCAGCCAAGTGCTCTGGTTCACGCTGTATTCATTCACGATAGCAGCACCTTCGGCAGGTGTGCGTGGCTCACCAAAGTTGCGATATGCACCGGAGCCCCAGCTGTAGTTGAACTGTGAACGGAGTCTCAGACCCTTGATGGGTTGGATGGTTACGAAAGCAGTAGCGTTGGCACTGATGTTGCGGCTCTCTGCCAAAGAGTTGAAACCACCCTTCTTGAGGTTCTCCCATGGGTTGTTGAACATACTTGGGTTCCAACCTTTACCATAAGTGATATTGCCATCAAGATCTTGGTAGTTATAGATGTCGCCATTTTCTGCATATTGTGGCATAAGCGGGGAAGTCTGAAGCAAGCTGTGGATATAGCTCCAGTACATGCCGTCTTCTGCCAAGTCGTGACTCTTGCTGTAGCCGATGGAGATGTTCTCACCAATGGTGATGGCATCAAAGTCCTTCACTCTCAAGAGCACATGGTCGCTGTTAACACGGATGGTGTGGCGCTTGTAGAAAGAAGCCATGTCGGCACCCATAATACCTTCGTTGCCGGTATAGGTGTAGGACATAGCGAATTTGGATTTGTCAGTACCACCAGTCAAGGTCACGGAATGGTTTTGCTGAGGAGCATTCTCGTTGGTGAACACATCCCACCAGTCGGTGCCTTCCCAGCCGTTTTTAACCTTGGCAAGGATGTCGGCGGGCACATACTCACTCCAATTGAGGGGAGCACCAGAGGTGTTGAAGTTGTACTCGTCGAAGATGGTCATGTACTGCTGGGCATTGAGCAGCTGCGGGCGCTTGTAGGCGTTTGACCAACCCATGGCGCCGTTGTAGGTGAGTTCAATCTTGCCGGCCTTGCCCTGCCTTGTGGTGACGAGGATGACGCCGTTGGCGGCACGTGCACCATAAATGGCAGCGGATGCAGCATCCTTGAGGATGTCGATGCTCTCGATGTCGTTCGGGTTGATGCCATCAAGGTTTCCACCTGCCACACCGTCGATGACATAGAGAGGTGCCGAGTTACCTGTGGTGCCGATACCACGGATGTAAACCTTGTAACCCTTGCCAGGCTGTGAGGAAGACTGTGTGATCTGCACACCAGGAGTAGAACTCTGCATGGCCTCGAGTGCGTTGGTGGTGTTCAGTTTGGCGATATCATCACCCTTGACCTGAACAGTGGCACCGGTGATCAGCTTTTTCTTCTGGGTACCGTAGCCGATGACAACCACGTCGTTCAGAGAGGTTGCATCTTCCTTCAGGGTAACCTGAATGTTATTCCGGCCCTGTACACTGACAGTCTCAGTGACATAGCCTACGTAAGAGATTTGCAATGTGGCATTGCTTGCAGCCTCCACACTGAAATTTCCATCGAAGTCGGTGATTGCTCCAGCCTTGGTGCCTTGCACTAACACGCTCGCACCAATAATCGGTTCACCAGCTTCATCAATTACCGTTCCCTTCACAATGCCTTGAGCCATTGCTCCCATTGGGAACAAACAAAGCAGGAACAGCAACGCTAAAGGCATTCTCAAGAATTTCGTAATGCTCATAGAGTTTTGTTTTAAGTTGATAAAATTAGGAATTTTAATTACAATAAAGTATAGTCATTTTAAAATCTTTGCAAATTTATTAAAAAGCGTTATAGTTGTCTTTTGTTTAAGAAACATTTACTTTGTTTTTTGTATCAAGACTTTGTTATTTGACCAAAATATGACATTTCGTATATGAAAAGGCATCAAACGGGGTTGTTTCCATTCTAGAACACATGTATCGGAAGAATTTTGAATTTGGGGGAATAACACACACTGAAGTTCCGAGCAATCCTTTTCTTTTCATTTCGCCGTCTCGCGCGTGCTGCGCTTGTCTCTCCGATACGACCTGTAGTCGTCGAGTGGAATCTCCACATCAGTTTCCTCCAAGACTCCCTCTTGAGGCAGTCGGAATTTGATGTACCTGATGTTGAGCCCCCGCTCTATCCACATGTTCTCATAATAGGTGTGGATGGAGAGAATCTGCCGGGTGGCATCGTCCATGCCGTCGTCGTGATACAAGTCTTCGGTGCGCCAAAGCACAGGAAGGTTGTTTTTCTCCACCAACAACGTGGTGTAGGTGAAAAGGAAGTTGGAGTCGGTCTTGAGATGCACCACTCCCCCATCGACGAGGAACTTGCGATATCGCTCCAGAAAGGTTGTGCTGGAAAGGCGTTTGCGAGGATTCTTCATCTGCGGGTCACTGAAGGTGAGCCATATCTCTTTCACCTCACCGGGGGAGAAGAAGCGCTCGATGACCTCGATGTTGGTCCTGAGGAAAGCCACGTTGGCCAAATGCTCGTTCAACGCCTGGGTGGCACCCGTCCACATGCGCGCACCCTTGATGTCCACGCCGATGAAATTGATGTCGGGAAACATCCTTGCCAGTCCCACGGTGTACTCCCCTTTTCCACATCCCAATTCCAAGACGATGGGGTTGTCGTTGTGGAAATAGTCCTCGTGCCACCGTCCCTTCATATCGAAAGGGACGTGCTCCACTACAGAATAAGGGTATTGGAATACGTTCTCATACCTTTCCATATCGGCGAATTTCGCCAATTTTCCCTTTCCCATTGCTTATGGCCTTATTCATATCGGTGATAAAACCCACCTTATATAATAATATGGAGGGTCTTATCACCCGAAGCGTGTTATTCGATGACCACCGTGGTCCACCCGTGCTTGTCCTCGATGGTACCATACTGGATGCCGCGGAGGGTGTCGTACAACTTTTTGGAGATGGGGCCTGGCTTGTCGCCAAACTCGTAGCGCACGCCGGTGTCAAGGTCGTCGATATAGGAGATGGGGCTGATGACAGCTGCCGTACCACATGCACCGGCCTCCTCGAAGGTGGACAGTTCCTCCTCGGGGATGGGTCTGCGCTCCACCTTCATGCCCAGGTCTTCAGCCAGTTGCATAAGGCTCTTGTTGGTGATGCTGGGCAAGATGGAAGTTGACTTCGGTGTGACATAAGTGTTGTCCTTGATGCCGAAGAAATTGGCGGCTCCGCATTCATCCATGTATTTCTTCTCCTTTGCGTCGAGGTAGAACTCGCAAGCATAGCCTTTCTCATGGGCCAGGTTGTTGGCGAAGAGGGAAGCGGCATAGTTGCCACCCACCTTGTACTTGCCCGTGCCAAGTGGTGCCGAACGGTCGTAGTCGCGGATGATGACATAGGGATTGGTGGAGAAGCCACCCTTGAAATACGGTCCCACGGGGGTGACGAAGATGAGGAAGAGGTATTCATTTGCGGGATGCACACCGACTTGTGCGGAGGTACCGATGAGCAGCGGCCTGATGTAGAGCGTGGCACCGCTCTCATAGGTGGGGATGTACTCCTGGTTGAGCCTCACCACCTTGGTCACCATCTCCTCGAAGAGCGAGGTGGGAACCTCCGGCATCATGATGCCTCTGCATGTGCTCTGCAAACGGGCGGCATTCTCGTCCATACGGAAGACCCTGACTTTCCCGTCGGGGCAACGATAGGCTTTGAGTCCCTCGAAAGCCTCCTGGCCATAATGCAGGCTGGTGGCCGCCATATGAAGTTTCAGATACTCATCGGAGCAAATCTCTATTTCGCCCCATTTTCCATCGCGGTAGTAGCACCGCACATTGTAGTCGGTAGGCATGTAGCCAAACGACAAGTTAGCCCAATCCAATTGTTTCATATCG
>Ga0310694_10001106_pt1 | contig 31863 bp, 26 predicted proteins | sample 174DNAGHGhighgp2_FD_203884 | JGI IMG/M metagenome (GOLD analysis project Ga0310694, IMG submission 203884) | Sheep rumen microbial communities from Palmerston North, Manawatu-Wanganui, New Zealand - 1742 DNA GHGhigh gp2 (v2) (version 2) | ecosystem: Host-associated > Mammals > Digestive system... | reverse complement strand
CTTGTCTGCCGCAACATAGCTTACCGTTCCGTCCGTATCCGCAAGTACGCAGATCCCGGAGTCTACGGCTGCCTTGCGCTCCATACCGGTACCTACGACCGGTGCCTCGGTAAAGAGCAGAGGGACTGCCTGACGCTGCATGTTCGATCCCATCAGCGCACGGTTTGCATCGTCGTTCTCAAGGAACGGGATCAGCGCCGTTGCTACGGAGAAGACCATCTTCGGGGAGACGTCCATATATTCGAACTCGCTGCGGGGATATTCCTTCGTCTCGGTCCGGAAACGTCCGGAAACGGACTTTCTCGCGAAATGTCCCTTCTCGTCAAGCTTTTCGTTTGCCTGTGCGACGTGGTAATTATCTTCCTCGTCCGCCGTCATGTATACGACCTCATCCGTTACCCTCGGATTCTCGGGATCGGTGCGGTCGATCTTGCGGTACGGTGCCTCGATAAAGCCGTACTCGTTGATCCGTGCATAGGATGCCAGCGAGTTGATCAGACCGATGTTCGGTCCTTCGGGGGTCTCGATCGGGCACATACGTCCGTAATGCGTGTAATGTACGTCACGGACCTCAAAGCTCGCACGGTCTCTTGCCAGACCGCCGGGGCCCAGCGCGGAGAGACGACGCTTGTGCGTCAGTTCGCTCAGCGGGTTGTTCTGATCCATGAACTGGGACAGCTGGGAAGATCCGAAGAACTCCTTGATCTGTGCCTGTACCGGTTTGATATTGATGAGCGCCTGCGGAGTGATCTCCTCGCTCTCTCCGGAGCTCTGAGTCTGCATCTTCTCACGGACGACTCTCTCCATACGGGTCAGTCCGATACGGTATGCATTCTGAAGGAGCTCACCGACGGAACGGATACGGCGGTTTCCGAGGTGATCGATATCATCCTCGTTACCGATGCCGTACTGCAGCGCGATGTTGTAGTTAATCGCTGCGAAGATGTCATCTTTGGTGATGCTCTTCGGGATCAGCTGTCCGATGTTCTCCTTGATCGCAGCGGTCAGTTTCTCCTGATCCTCACCGAAGGACTTTAAGAGACGCTTGAACTCCGGCCAGTAAACGAGCTCGTTGATGCCGAGTTCCTCGGTGTCGATATCAAGCCACTCGCTGATGTCAACCATCATATTGGAAAGGACGATCGCTTTTACCTTCTCGCCGTCCTTGTTCTCACCGATGACCGTTACGGACTTTACGCCGGCATTCTGGATGCGGTCTGCCAGTTCCTCCGTTACCTCGGTGTTCGCTTCCGCGATCACTTCCTTGCTGAACGGATTGATAACATCCTCTGCGAGGAGATGTCCGGTGATACGGTTACGAAGTGCGAGTTTCTTATTATACTTATAACGTCCGACCTTTGCGAGATCATAGTGTCTCGGATCAAAGAACGTGGACTTGATATAATTCTCAGCGCTCTCGACCGTGAACGGCTCGCCCTTGCGGACCATGCTGTAAAGCTTCTTCAGGCCCTCTTCATAGGTATGCGTGGGATCCTTCTTAAAGGAATCGCGGATGCGCTCCTCATCACCGAACTTCTCGATGATCTCCTCATCCGTGCCAATCCCGAGGGAACGTAAAAGAACCGTAACCGGCACTTTCTGGCCGCGGTCAACTTTTACATAGAACGTATGCGTCGTCTGGTTTGCCTGCGTGGACGTATCCGTCTCGAACTCCAGCCATGCGCCGCGGTTCGGGATGATCTGTGCGAAGAACAGCTTGTTGGTATTGTCGTTCTTATCACGCTCCGCAGAAAAATAGATACCGGGGGAACGTACCAGCTGGCTGACGATAACACGCTCCGCACCGTTAATGACGAACGTACCCGTATCGGTCATCAACGGGAAATTACCCATAAAGATCTCGTACTCACGGATATCGTCGTTTTCCTTCTTATGAAGACGGACTTTTACCGCAAGAGGAGCTTCATAGGTGAGGTCGCGCTCTTTGCAGGACTTGATATCATGCTGGATCTTGCTCTTATCCAGTTTGAAATCCACGAACTCCAGCTTAAGATTGCCGTTGTAGTCAGTGATCGGAGAGATGTCATCGAAGGCTTCCCGGAGGCCGTCCGTCAGAAACCACTCGTACGACTGCTTCTGAACCTCGATCAGGTTAGGCATGTCGAGCACTTCGCCTCGGCGGGAGTAGCTCATTCGCACGCTGTTACCGTTGACAACAGGTTTGATACGATTTTTTTCCATATTTTCACCCCGTTTTGAATTGTTAGAAATGCTTACACATAAAAGCGCATCCTACATAATACCGCAATAGGATGCGCTTGTCAAATACTTTTTTTATTTTTTTGAGGGCTTGGAATTACTTTCCTGACATCGCTAAACTCCCGCTTCGCGTTTTACGCTCGCGCTCGTTAAGCTCGGCAGGTAAGTGAGTGCTAAGCTCCATCTTCGCTACACTCGATCTCGCTAAGCACCTCACTTAAGGGTGATGGTTGCGCCTGCTTCCTCAAGCTTCTTCTTGATGTCCTCAGCCTCTTCCTTGGATACGCCTTCCTTGATTACCTTCGGAGCGCTCTCAACGAGTTCCTTTGCTTCCTTCAGACCCAGGTCTACGATCGGACGGATCGCCTTGATGACATCCATCTTCTTCTCGCCGAAGCTCGTGAGCTCGACATCAAACTCGGTCTTCTCCTCAGCTGCGCCGCCTGCTGCTGCGCCCGGAGCTGCTGCTACGACAACACCTGCAGCTGCGCTGACACCGAACTCCTCTTCGCAAGCCTTTACCAGCTCGTTGAGCTCAAGAACGGAGAGCTCTTTGATCGCGTCAATAATTTCCTCTTTGGATAACTTAGCCATTTTTCTTTTCCTCCATTTTTAAAACCGTATACTTCAGTTACTCTGCCGCTGCTGCTTCTGCGCCATCGCCGCTCTTCTCCGCGATCTGGTTGATCACACGCGCGAAGTTCGTGATCGGCGACTGCATGCTGCCAAGCAGTCTCGAAAGCAGTACCTCTCTCGAAGGTACGCTTGCGATGCTCTTGATCCCGGCTACATCATAGAAAGCACCTTCTACGATACCGCCCTTGATCTCAAGCTTCGGTGCGCTTTCCGCAAACTTGGAGATTTCCCGTGCCGGAGCGGTTGCGTCCGTCTTGGATACGACAAGCGCGCTCGGTCCCTCGAGAAACTGATCCAGCTGCTCGCAATCCGTGCCCTTGAACGCAAAACGCATCATCGTATTCTTGTATACCTTATACGTGACGCCTGCCTCACGCAGCTGCTTACGCAGTTTTGTGTCCTCGGCCACCGTCAGACCTCTGTGGTCGACGAGCAGTACGGACTGTGCACCTTCGATCGCCTCGGAGATCTCTTTGACGACCGGCTGCTTCAGTTCTACCTTAGCCATTCTTTTTTCCTCCTTTTTAGATTTTCCGCCGAAAAGGAGCATTTCTATCCGATAAAAAACTCCCCGACACGCATAATGCCGGGGAGACGATTCATCAAAACCCTTTTCTCCTCGGCAGGCAGCCATTACGACTTTACGCTTCTGCACCTGCTGTCTTCGGCATCGGTCTTTTAAGACCTTGGGTAATATAGCACGGAATCCGCACCTGTGTCAAGAAAAATCTCCGATTTTTTTCGGATGGTCAACGGGGCGTGATCACTCCGTCTCCGTCGATGCTGACCGTGGGTGAGATCCACCGCATATCATTCAGGAGCCGCTCAGCCTCCTCTCCCCGCAGCATCCCGACTCCGCAGTTATGCTGCCGGCAGGGGACAAAGCGCAGTTCCTTTATGTTCCCTTCTGCCAGGGTCAGTTCGATCACACAGCTGTCCACCGACTTCGAACTGAACCAGAAATTTCCTATACTGTAGATCACCGGGACATCCCCCTTCCACTCGATCTTCTGCAGGATATGGGGATGCGCACCGATGATGACATCCGCCCCGGCTTTGATAAACTGCGGGAGCTGCTCCTCCTGGCACCAGTCGATGCCCGGTTCGCTTTCCGTTCCCCAGTGGATGAAAAGGATCACGATATCGCACTCCTCATCCGCCCTGCGGATCGCCTCCAGTGTCGGGTCGATCGCGGGCCAGCTGCGGAGCATCCCGGGCCGGTCTTCCGTCGCCGCCAGGGAATCCGGTGCGCCCTGTCTCTCGATCTGTGTAGACGCAACGATCCCGATCTTCATGCCTGCCGCATACAGGACGACCGGCGTCATCGCCTCCTCGATATCCTTTCCGGCACCTAAGTAGGGAATCCCTGCACCGGCCAGGGTAGTAAGCGTATCACAAAAAGCCTCTTCCCCGTAATCAAATGCGTGATTGTTCGCCACACTTGCCAGATCCGCTCCGAGTTCCTTCAGGATCGAAACGGATGCGGGCGATGCGCGGAAGGTAAAAGTCTTTCCCTCCTGCGCCTCCCCTCTGTCCGAATAGGGGAATTCATTATTTACGGTGAGTACATCCACGCTGCGCAGCTCTTCGATGAGCTGCGGCTCCACGCAGGCTTCCGGGACGCAGCCCCGCTCCACATAGGTTTTATAGATCGAATATTCCGGATCCAGGAGGATATCGCCGACAAAGCCCAGCGTGACCTCCTCCGGCACTTTCGTCTCCACGATATAACGATGCTCCGGAGAAAAACCACTCCCGAGAGGAACCGCCGACGCCATTTCCGCCGCGATGCCCCCCGCTTCCGGCGTGCCACATAAAGTTGCGGACGCTTCCGCTGCAGCCGCCTCCTGCAGCACGCCTCTGCTGCCCGCAGCCGGCAGTACGATCTCTCTTTCATATGCCGCGGACGACGTTCCTTCTCCGACGGGCGCTGCATTGACGCCGCCGTGCCGGCCTGCCGTCCGTACGCCGCCTCCCGCGATCCAAAGCGCAAAAAGACCCGCTCCGCCGATTCCCAGGACGAGACCGAGCGTAACACAGAACATTTTAAGCTGCCGCTTCTTCTTTATTTTATGTGCTTCTTCTCTGCTCATTAGTTACCATAATACTACATATGTAAACTTATGTAAACAAAAAAAGATGCCCGAACATGTCGGACATCTTTTCATTGGTTCCTGATTTAGAACTTGGCGGTGCTTACGCGTACGCCCGGGCCCATCGTCGTTGCCAGCGTAATGCTGCGCAGATACTGACCCTTTAAGGTGCTCGGCTTAGCCTTCATGATCGCCTCAAGGAGAGCATCGAAGTTCTCCGTCAGCTGCTGCTCCGTGAAAGATGCCTTGCCGATCGGGCAGTGGATGATGTTGCTCTTATCGAGTCTGTACTCGATCTTACCGGCTTTGATCTCGCTGACTGCCTTTGCGACATCCATCGTAACAGTGCCTGCCTTCGGGTTCGGCATGAGTCCCTTGGGACCGAGTACCTTACCAAGGCGACCGACAACACCCATCATGTCCGGCGTAGCAACTACGACATCAAAGTCAAGCCATCCGTCGTTCTGGATCTTCGGGATCAGCTCTTCGCCGCCGACATGATCCGCACCTGCTGCCTGTGCCTCATTCAGCTTATCGCCTTTTGCAAATACCAGCACACGTACCGTCTTACCCGTTCCGTTCGGGAGTCCTACAGCGCCGCGGATCTGCTGCTCTGCGTGACGTCCGTCACAGCCCGTTCTGATGTGGATCTCTACGGTCTCGTCAAACTTCGCCGTGGAGGTCTTCTTTAACATGGAGATAGCTTCAGCCGGCTCATAATAGGTAGCGCGGTCAAACTGCTCCATCGCGTTTCTGTACTTTTTACCATGCTTCATATCCGTGTCCCCCTTACTCTTCTACCGTGATGCCCATGCTGCGGCAGGTGCCTTCGATCATGGACATAGCCGCCTCGATGGATGCAGCGTTCAGATCCGGCATCTTCAGCTCAGCGATCTCGCGGACCTTGTCCTTGGAGATCTTAGCGACCTTCGTCTTGTTCGGGGCCGCAGATGCGGACTTTAAGTTGCAAGCCTTCTTGATGAGTACCGGCGCGGGCGGAGTCTTCGTGATGAAGCTGAAGCTCCGGTCTGCATAAACGGTGATCACGACGGGGATGATCAGATCGCCCTGATCTGCCGTCTTTGCGTTGAACTGCTTCGTGAATTCAACGATGTTGACACCATGCTGACCGAGTGCCGGACCAACCGGGGGTGCCGGTGTTGCCTTGCCTGCAGGGATCTGCAGTTTGATGTAACCTTCTACTTTCTTTGCCATTTTGGCTTCCTCCTTTTATAGAGATGTGGTAGTGGCGCATATCCGCTGTGGTTATGCTCCCACAGAAACCCAAATTGATCAAACGATCTTCTTCACCTGCGCGAAGTTGATCTCGACCGGCGTCTCGCGGCCGAACATCTCGACCATGATCGTCGCGGTCTGTTTGTTTTCGTCGATCTTCGTCACATTGCCGATCGTATCGCGCCATGCGCCGTCGATGACCATGATGACATCGCCGACTTCGAACTCGGCCTTTGCGACCTTGCCCTGCTCGATCTGCTCGATCTCGGACTCCTCCAGCGGTACCGGCTTTCCTCCCGGTCCGACAAAGCCCGTCACGCCGCTGGTATTTCGAACGACATACCATGCGACATTATCATCGACGTCCATGTGCACCAGGACATAGCCCGGAAGCACTTTTTTCTGAACGACTTTCTTTCCGGTGGAACGGATCTCCGTCACTTCCTGCATCGGCACGCGCACCTCAAGGATCTTATCCTCCAGATGACGGTTCTCGATCGCCTTGAGGAGATTGTCACGGACCTTCTTCTCATAGCCCAGCGTCGTCTTGGCCACATACCATGCCATACCGCGTCCGGACTTGTTGTCGCTCAGACCCACATCCTGATCTTCCAGGCTCTTGCGGATCTCTTCATTCTCAGCGGCACTCGACGGTGTGATCTTCTTCTCGTTCTCATCCGAAGAATCCATGATCGCCTTTAACAAAGCGGGATTCTTTAATGCAGTCTTTCCGTTTGCCATTTCCCTGCTCCTCCCCGATTAAAATGTTGTCAGCCATTCCACACCGTATTTAACAATAAAATCAAACACGGCGATCAGGATCGACAGGATCGCGGTGATCACCACGACCGCCACCGTCTGCTTCGTCAGAGACGGCTTGTCCGGCCAGCTGACCTTTTTAAACTCGGTCTTAACACCTTTAAAAAAGCTGGGCTTCTTGGCGTTCTTTTCCGACTTTGCCATATTGTTTTACTTCGTCTCCTTATGCAGCGTGTGCGCCTTGCAGAATCTGCAATACTTCTTGGTTTCCATACGCTCTGCATGGGTCTTCTTGTCCTTGGTCGTATCATAGTTACGACGTTTGCACTCCGTGCATGCCAATGTAATTCTCGTACGCATGACTTTATCCTCCTGACTTGCTTACGTAAAAAAAAGAGCCTTTGCTCTCGCCCGAATAAAATACCACAGGTCCCTTTGCGTTGTCAACTGATTTTTAGAAAAAAACTTGCAAAAAACCGCTTTTTCAGAAAAGGACGACTTATGTCATCCAAGATACTCCTTCCGGAAGATCTGACGGTACCGGTCGTACCTCCAGAGATTCCGGATCCCGTAGTCGTGCGCGCACCACGGCAGCCGCTGCTCCGGCACCACGATACGATAGCCTTTTTTCCTGAGCTCATACGCCTGTGCCACGTCCGCATAATCATAACCGTCGAAAAGATCCTCACGCCACGGCAGATCCGCCTGCGTTGCAAACAGGAAGCCTTCCGCGCACTCCACATCGTAAAGTCCGTCGCTCAGCCGGTACACATATCCGTCAAAATCCACATTATCCCGGTCACGCGAGTATACGTTTCCCACGCGGTCCGTATTCCAGGGGATCGCATCCTCCGGCATCTTCGGCGTCCCGACCATACCGATCATACCGATCTTTTCATCCGATGCGAAGATCTCCAGCATCGACTTCAGGAAACCTCGGTAAAGCACGGAAACATCCTGATGCATATAGATCTTGTACTTTGCGTCCGTGGCCGCCATCGCGAGATTATAACCGGAAGCCAGACTTTTGCTCTCGGGGACGGGAAGGATCTCCACCTGATAGCCCTGCGGCATCTCCAGACGCCCCAGATAATAGAGGCATTCATTATAGAAAAGATCCCTGCTGGTACATATGATAAAACAGATCTTCTTCTCGTTCATCCGTCCGTCTCCTCCGATCCTTCCGGAGTCTCCTCTTCCGCCGCGGCGCCGGCCCGTCCGTTCACGACGGAAAGAAACCGTTCCGCATCCTCTTTCCGCCCCTCTTCAAGATAGCGGTCCGCCAGGAAACGGGCGATCCGGTCTTTATTCCCGACCTGTATATTGCCGAGGAGCATCGCGATCAGATAGACGGAACATCCGTGTTCCTGCACAAACGAACGGTACAGCGGCATTGACGCCTCCCCGTCTCCGATCTGGATCCGCCGGAAAAACTGGCGCAGCCGCACATAGACCGCCTCGAAATCATCCACGTATTCGATCCCGTCATAAACGGTCTTTTCCAGACCGGCTGCTTTTTCCGCGCGGTAAATGGCTGCGGTATTGTAAAAACAATACAGCTCATAGTCATAGCCGCAAAGGTTTCTGCAGGATTCCTCCTCCAGCATGCGCAGGATCTCCTCATATGCCGCTTCCGTACGCTCCTGCAGCTTCTCGTTGATCTTTCCTTTGTAGATCACGGTCCCTGCGCTTACGGTATAACGCGCATCCTCGAGCTGCGAAAACAGTGTTTCGGCTTCGATCAGTTGATGGGGGTGAATGATGTTCATAGCAAGTATTGTAACAAATATAATCCCACTCCGCAAGGTATCCGCCATGCCCAACCGTCAAAATCTGCCTTGCAGATTTCGCCGGTTGTACGGCTGGCGCCGTATGCACATTTCACGATCAAAAAAACCGGCAAAGAGTAAACTCTCCGCCGGCTTTTGATCCTCATATGCGCATGGCTTGCAGCTATCACATATATCCGTTGAAAAGCATCCCGCTGTATGCGCTGGTCACATACGGGTTCGCGTAATGCTGTTTCGTGGGGTCCTTATAGGCGACGATGCGCTTATCCACATAGTCCATCGGGTTCAACTGCACCTGTTTTGCTTTCCGGAGCGCAAACTTCGCAAAATCCTTCAGCGTATTCAGCTCCTCCGCCGGATCCCCGTTCTTCAGTTCCGTCTTCAGCCGGTCTTCATCCACGCTGATCGTACCGTCCTCTTCCTGCTTCACGCCGAGCCTCGTCAGTGAGGAGGTATAGAACGCACTGTTAAATTGCATGTCTTTGACCAGCAGATTTGTGCGCGGCTGCTGATCCACATACTGCGCCGTCGCACGCAGGAATTCATTATAGGAACCGGTCAGCGCCACGATGTTGTCTTTCATCGACTCCACATCCGGCTTGATCCCGATCTTTACCGTCTGCCCCGGAGCCGTAAGCCCGTTTAAGTGCACTTCGAAAAGACCGCCGATCCCGATATCATTCGAGGAGGATCTGTATTCCTCGCCGTTGACACGGTAGACCGCATCCGCCGCTTCCGTCGCCGGTTCGCGGATTCCCAGATAATCTACGATTCCGCCCTTCTGGCTCGTCTCTTCATCCGAAATGGAGAAGTGTCCGCCCGGACGGTCTCCGATCGCATTCGACCGGATCACAAGCGCTGACTCCCCGTTGCCGTTGGTCTCGACCTTGGCCTTCAGTCCCAGGTTAAAGTTGTTGACCAGCCGGGCAAGCCTGCTCTGGATATCATGATTCGTATCCGTCGGCGAGATCGCAAACTGCAGTTCATAATTGGATGTCGCCGTCGATACGTCAAACGAATACTCTCCCTCATCGATCCCTGCCGCTTCTCCGGCGGGGAGATACTTTCCTTCATTGATCTGAGGCGTCGCGAGACGGTCGATCCCCAGCTCTGCATCTGCGTCCTGCAGCTCCGCTTCGCTCAGTTCGCCGATCGCCGCGTTCGTCACCGTCGCAACGGAGGTATCGGAGGAATACGCCGTCTTCTGGTTAAAGAGCGTCGCATCGTCCAGACCGCCGAGTGCCGCCACGTCACTGCGGAAACGAAGGGCATTTTCCTTCATATGGATCGTGTAGCGCTCGACCTCTTTCGAATGGCGCATCAAAAAGACAGGCTCATCCTTGCTGATCTTGACGATCGAGCGGTAGACTTCCTTCAGATCTTTCTTTTTATGCGCATCAAAACGGTTGGAAGATGATCTGGGTACCAGATCCGCCTGATAGAAATTATATACGTTTGATAAAACTGCCGAATTAATCGCCATCCCGGTACCCTCCTTTCTTCCCTGATAAATCCGTATCGGCGTCTGCATCCGTTGCAGACCGCTTTCCGTCGCGCTTTCGCCGTACGAATGGGTACACGAATCCCATTTATAGTTAGTATCACTATATCACAGAAACAAGGGATTTGCAAGGGAATTTCCGCAGAAATATGCGGATTTCCGAGAATTTTCAGGGGCTTCGATCCGCCCCCGGCGTCTTAGGCTTCCTGCGCCCTGGAGCGGTACTCGACCGCCATCCGGATGCAGGCATCCTTCATCTCCGGGCTGAGCCCGGCCAGTTTTTCATAAATATGTGAAAGCTGCATCAGGGGTGTTCTGCCCGCAGCCGCCGCATCCAGCACCGCCTCCGTCTCCTCGGAAGCATTGATATACCAGATGCTCGCCTCCTCGCAGTCCCCGGCATCCAGCCAGTACTGTCCCAGTTCACAGCAGATCTCCGCACAGGGAGACATGCTGATGTTCTTCATACAGTATTTGAAAAAGGCGTCCTTATCGCCGCGCAGCCTCGCCGCACGTGCCAGGATGATGCAGGCTTCCGTGCGCTCCTCCGCGCTCCGGTCCGGATCATGCAGGACCTCCTCAAAGACCTCCCGTGCCGCCGAAAGATCCTCCGCCGTTCCTGCCAGAACCAATTCCTGCGCATACATGTGGAGCAGTTTTTCCGACAGGCGTTCTCCCCGGCGGACGGTCTTTAAAAAGACCCCGAAGTCGCGTCCCGCGTGCGCGCTCTCCGGCAGATGCAGGATCTCCACATCACTGTCATAGACCAGCGGATCCAGGGCCACGGACTCATGCACCGGATCGATCCAGCGGAAACTCCGGAGTCTGCGAAACAGTTTCGGTCTGAGATCCTTCTCATAGTTTTCCGTCGTCCGGAATTCATGCCGGTTCACATACCACATCTGTACGATCTCAATCTCCGGCTCCATCGCTTCTTTCAGCGCCAGAAATTTCTTTGCATTTTCCTCGTCGATCATCTCATCGGCATCTGCGGAGTAGATATACTCCTTTGTCGTCTTGGAAAAGGCGAAATTTCTTGCCGCCGCGAAATCATCGATCCACTCGAAATCGTAGATCCGGTCGGTATAGCGCGCCGCGATCTTTTTCGTCCTGTCCGTCGATCCCGTATCCACGATGACGATCTCCTCGACGAGGTCCCGGAAGCTGTCCAGGCAGCGCGCCAGGACGTTCTCTTCATTTTTTACGATCATGCAAAGACTGACTTCTACCATCGTTTTGCTCCTGTCCGCTCCGGGCGCTTCAGCCCTCGCTTTTTCCTTTGGTCCTGCCGATCATCTCGATGATCCCCATCATGATGAAGATAAGCGGCGTGCAGACGCACTGCTGATAGCAGAACACATTATGTCCGATATAAGCCGCCACCGCCGCCATAAACGGAACCACCGCCGGCTCCCGCTCCGCGATCGTTAATCCTCGCCGGAAAGCCGACGCAAAGATCCCGAAATACGCCGCAAGACCCAGGATCCCTCCGGTCACCAGCATATTCAGCCACTCATTATGCGCACAGGCCAGCTGCGTCCCGTGCCAGTACGCCAGCACTTCCTCATAGCAGTAGGTGTCCATTGCACCCGCAAATGTATCCGGCCCCGTGCCGATCAGCATATCTTTGATATCTGCCCGCTGCAGCGCACGAAACGCCATCCGCCAGTTAAATCCGCGGTGATTTCCCCACGCCTCGTTAAAGTTCATAAACTCGATCTCATACAGCCCCGACAGAAATCCCGGCAGTTTTCTCCGTGTCGTCAGGATGATGAGCAGCATCACCAGCCAGACGGAAAGCACTGCCGCCGTCAGTACGACGCGCCAGATGAGGCCTTTGTATTTCCCGATCTGAAAACTCACCGTCTTTGCATTGCCGAAATACCTAAGCGCCGCATACATCACTGCCAGCAGGACCAGCAGGACCCACATCACCCACGAAGTCGTGACGAAGTTCGTGATCCGCTCCTCCCCGGTGATGAGCTCGATCGACCGCTCCGGAAAAACTTTCCGGAGGATGCCGATACAGAGGAACGACCCGGCACCGATCATCGCACTCTCCAGGAAACGCAGGAATGCCGCGTTCTCCCTGAGAGCGTAGCAGAAAAACACCATGTAGATCAGCACGATCGCAAAATACGCGCTGTCACTGTTTGACGTTCCGATCATGCCAAAAGACAGGGCGATGAAGAAACCGGACAGGATCCTCGTATGCAGTGACTTTGCTTCGGAATAAAAATACAGGCCCAGCGGCACGATGAGAATAGCGTACGAGGTATACCAGCTTGACTGCCCGAGGGTCGAGAGAAACTTCTCGATCTCCGCAGGTCCCAGATTGTCGTACATCCCGAGAGGATTAAAGCCAAAACGCTGCAGGATCCCGATCTGATAAGCGATCGCCGCCGCCACCGCCGCAGCGATCAGTGTAAACGGGCTCCAGTTCCAGTGCCTGGATACATAGAAATAGATCACAACGAAAAGCAGCTGGCTGATCAGTCCCATGCTCCAGCCGCTGTACCCGTCCATCGCAAGATCATACAGCACACCGTCAGATCTCGCAGGCACGGCATGAAATGCGCTGAGCAAATAGGACAGCACACAGAGGACTGCATAGGCGATCACAAAAAGATCGCAGACCGACAGGCTCCGCAATATGCTCTTTAATTCATCCGCAGGCTTTTTCCCTGCCCGGATCACTCCGCTGATCCACGAAACCGCCAGCCCGATCACCGCGATCGTAACGATCCCGAGCAGTCCCGCGCTCACACGGCTGAAAAACGCATACTTCGAAACTCCCATGTCGCTGTAATTGTCATGATAATACAGCGGGTAGATGCACAGGATAAAAAAGACGTAGATCGACGTCGCCGCCTCCGCCATATGCAAAAAAATCTGCCGTCCGGCAGATTCCTGCGGCCTCCCCGTTTTCGCTCCCGTCCCGTTTTTCGGGTGATTCTGTTTGTTCTTCTTACTCATCGTCCATCATTCCCTGCATTCTGCGCAGGTATTTCTCCTTATCCATCGGTCTTGCAAAAATAAAGCCCTGGATCATATCGCAGCCCTGTCCGGCGAGGAAATCCACCTGATCCCTGTCCTCCACGCCTTCCGCCACGACCCGCATATCCAGTTGTTTTGCCAGGCGGATTGCTTCACCGACCACGATCTGCTTGCGCTCCTCGTCCGCATCGCCGCGGAAAAAGTCCGCATCGAGTTTCAGCACATCGAGCGCCATATCCTTCAGGGAGTTCAACGACGAATAGCCGGATCCGAAGTCATCCATCGAGACGGAAAAACCATAGGCTTTCAGCTGCTCGATCGTACGGATCAGCGCATTTTTATCATCAAAGAAAGCGCTCTCCGTCAGTTCGATCTCGATCAGCTCATGAGGTGTCCCCGCCGCATCCACGGTATCCCGGATCTGTTCCGCCAGGTCCTCCTCCGCGAAATGTGCACGCGATACATTGACGGAAACGGGCACGCACTTTTCTCCGGCATCCAGCCAGGCCTTCTGATCCCTCGCCACATGCTCGAGCATATAATGATCGATCTGCGTGATAAATCCGTTCTTCTCAAAGATCGGGATAAACATCCCGGGCGGGACCAGTTCCGAGCCCTCCGGACAGATCGACCGGTCTGCCGGGCGCCAGCGGATCAGCGCCTCCGCGCCCTTCAGTTCCTCGGTATCGGGCGCATACTTCGGCTGATAGTAGACGACAAACTCCTCGTTTGCGAGCGCCCTCTCCTGCAGCTCATTTACGGTATCTTCCCATTGGCGCATATCCTGCAGCTTCTTATCAAAGAAAGCAATCCCGGAATCATCGGTCTCCTCGAGCGTCGCTTTTGCCGAGCAGGCATTGTTGTAGTAGCTCTCCGGATCCGCATCCTTCCGCGCCCTATATCTTCCGTCCACGACATTCGGCTCGATGAGATACACACCGATCTGGAACGTAAAGTGATGCCTCTGATCCACCGTCTGAAGCGAATCGATCATCCCGCTCAGCCGGTGCCTTAATGTCTCCTCATCGTCCGCCTGCAGAAGAAGTGCAAAACTTCCCGAGGTCACATGTGCCAGGCACTCCCTTTTGTTCATTGCTTTGGAAAGGAGGTAATTCACCCGCCGCAGGAGGTTTTCTCCCTCCGCAATGGAGTGGCACATACAGAAATTGCGGTATTTCACGATCGCAAGATGCAGGATCGCATAACGCTTCGCCGCGTTCCGGCGTTTCCTGAGCTCCCTTCCCGCATAGAAGAGGAAGTGCATCCAGTTTTTCCCGTTGGTCACATCGTCGGTAAAGAAGAAGTTCGTCAGCGTACGCTGCCTGCGGATCCCCCGGATCAGATTCCCGACCAGAAGAACGAAAACCAGAAATGCAAGAAGCGCCATCGCGGCACCGATCATCATGATCACCGCGATATCCTTGTACTGCATCTTGATACTGACCTTTCCGATCAGTTCCCTACCGTCCGACGTTTCCGTCCCTACCCAGAGCGGCATTTCGATGACACGCGAGTTGGCGCCCGTCTCCCATTCGTTTGCTTCGACCGTCTCCCGCAGCCGGTTTTCCCGGACCGCCTCACTGAGTTTTGTAAAATCAACCGTCAGCTCATCTTTATCCCCGATGATAAAGAACTGCTCACTGCTGTCTCCGTATACATGGACCGCATTCTGCCCCGCCATGTTTTCTTCCATGCTGACGCCGACCTTCCCGACCAGCCAGCCGATATTGATCTGCGGTGTCGCCGCACGTTCTCCCACGGTATTCTCACCCCTGCTTAAGAGTACCGAGCCGTCGCTGCCTCGGACGACAAAGTCTCTGCCGGCCGCCTCCATCATCATCGCAGCCTGCTCACTCTCTCCGTACTGTTCGTAGATCCCCGCAAGATATTTTACGGAGTCGATCTCTCCGGAGAGTTTCGAATCCACCGCATAGGTAAAGAATGCGACGAGCAGGATCGCAACGACCGCCAGAAAGATCTGGCAGATGATAAAATAGAAAAGCACCGCGAGGATAGGATGTCCCCTGCGCAGCTTATTGAATCGTTTTTCCCGTGTCATTTTCGCAGCCATAATCCGTATTGTATCACTCCGCTATCCGTGTCGCAAGCCGTGCAAAAGACGCTCCGGCCGTCACCTTCCGCCGTTTTCGATCTCCGACGCAAAGTGCCGTCCGATCGATGCGATCATGCGGAGTACCTCCTCTCTTAATCCTTCCGGAAAGCAATCCAGGACCGGAGCCGTCTCGAAACTCAGAGTCCCTTCAAAGCCGCTTTCCTTCAGTCCCCGAAGGAACCCGTTCCAGTCCATGATGCTCGTATTCTCTCTTGTCCTCGTAAAAGTAAAGGGCAGCTGGTGCAGATCGGCGACCCCGTCGTTTTCATGGATATGCAGCACCTTCAGCCGCTCCCCGAGGGTCGTGAGGAAACGATACGGATCGAGCCCCACCAGATTCCCGTGCCCCGTATCGTAACAGAATCCCAGCACCTCCGCACCGTACTTCTCATTCATCGCATCGATCCGCCGTGCAGCCTTTACGGCATTGCAGCCCGGGCCTTCCTTCATGTGCGCCCCCTGGCCGTTATACAGATTCTCCATGCAGATCGTGATTCCGTACTCCTTCGCCATGGGCGCCAGATATTCCAGGAACTCTTCCGTCTTCTCCCATTCCGCCTGCTCGCTTCCGTAGTACCGCTCCAGTTTAAATCCATGGACCACGATATGCGGACATCCGAAAAAGCGGCAGATCTCCATACTCTTGGGACCCACTTCTTTCCACAGATAGTCGTTAACTTCCTTCTTCGCCCCGGGCACGAATGTGGGATAGGGCATGTGCATCTGATTGATCCGGATCCCCGCAGCCTCTGCCCCTTCTTTATGCGGCGTAAAAAATGACTCCAGCTCCGCTGCGGTGCAGTCAAAGAAAGCATTCAGGTTTTCCTGATACAGATCCGTATTCTTAAGATAATAGTTCAGGGAAAAGTCACAGCAGTCAAATCCGCTCTGTTTTAAAAGCGCAAATCCCTTCGCCGGCTCCTCATCGAAAACAACATTCCTGCTCTGTACTCCAACCTTAAGGCTCATGCCTTCGCCCCCTTTCCCGCCACGGGCTCCGAGGCACGCCGGATCCGGTCCGTATGGAACGTAGCCATATACTCATCATTAAAGCGCTCGACGGGATTCTTCAGTCCCATCGTTTTTAACTGTTCGCTGATCTCATCATAGTAGACATTGCAGATAAAGATGGCCGTATCCTCCGAAAGTTCCTTCAGTTTCTCCGGGCTTTCGATCTTCAGCCCGCAGAATTCCTCGCCCCACCTTGCACTGCTGTTATCACAGGTAAAAAGCGGCGGATACTTTTCGCCGTAATCTTTCATATACGCACGGCACATATTTCCTGCTCCGAAGAGGACGCGCTTATCATAGCGCCGGATCATCCTCTCCATCCCGATCTGCCAGTCAAAATATTCCCCGGTCTCGTATGCCATCTTAAGAACAGCCGGCCAGAGAGGCGTTGTGTACCCCCGATACGTTTCCGTGAAATCCATGATGAGGTCGCCGTCAAAGTCCAGTTTCCGGAGAGCACGGATAAGGGAGAGCCAATCCGTCTGCTGCCCCTTTGCGCACGCCGTATACGGAAGCATCGATGCCTCATGAACTCCGTCGCTGTCGCGGAGGATCACTGCTTTCAGACGTTCTCCCAGCGGAACGACCGCCTCATAAAGATTCTGCCCGCACATCGTCGCGGTCCCTATATCAAAGCAGCAGCCGAAGCGTTCTTTGCCCGCGAGTGCATTCAGCTTATCCACCCACGCCGTCATCTCTTCCGCTTCCGAACAGATCCCGCGGATGATATGACCGTTTACGTTTTTCCCGCTGTTAACCAGCAGGATACGGATCCCGCTCTCCATCGTATCTGCCGTCCGTGCGAGATCCGTGTACAGCGCTTTATGAAACGGCCACGGATCCTCTGCCTGATCTGATGCTGCCACAGGATACAGGATCACCGACTCACAACCGGCGCCGATCGCCGCTTTCAATGTTTCTTCAGAAAGCGCCCGAAGCACCTCCGGATCCGCCTCCCCGGACCTGACCTCTGATGAAACATAGGGCCCTGCCGCAACCGGGAGGCTGAGTCCCAGTTCCTTTGCGGCCGGAAGCATCCCGCGCCCCATCACATCCGGAAGACTCTCCGGATGCTCGGTCAGATAGACCTCATAGTCTCTTTTGAAATTCATTTTTTTGATATCGCGAAACTCCGACGGATCACAAAATATCGACGCACTGTATAACGCGTTTTCAAACCCCGCCAGGCGGATATTCCGCAGTCCGCCGCGCGGCCGGAAGCGCTCTGCGATCCCTCTCGTATTACATATCAGCCTCACCGCTTCTTCTCCTTTCCGTTAATTCGTCCGTCATCTCTGCTCTTTATTCCGACAGCCGCTCTTCCGGCTGCTCCCTTGCTCACAGCAGTTTCTTCTCGATCAGCCCCTTTAGCTTCGTCGAGCTCGTCGACTCCGTATAAGGGAAGAACTCCATCGCCGCGCCGTGCTTTTCCAGAAACTCTTTATACCGGGCAAACTCCGGATCATTTGCATAATCGCTTCCGGAAAACTGCACATCGAAATGATACATCCTCCACGCATCCTCGGTGCCGCCGAAGCGATACGGGATCTCCACCGCCTCATCCACGTAGCGGCAGGACCGCACCATCTCGATCCGCTCCTCGAAAGGAACGAAGGGATCCGTCCGCTTGTTGTGCCGCACACCCTCGTCAGACACTACGCCGACGATCAGATAGTCGCACATTTCTTTCGCACGCCGGAACATATTGAGATGCCCGATATGATACAGATCAAATACGCCGGCGATATAACCGGTGTGATATTTCTTTTTTTCTGCAGGGACGTTTCCCTTTTCCGGTATCTCTGCAGCTCTCCTGATCAAGGAACGGCCTTTCACCGGGCAGGCCCTTGCGGGATCATAGATACTGTAATTTTCAATCCCCATTGCATCCAGCTGCTTCATCACCGACGCATAACTCTTGATACAGATGATGACCTTGTATTCCTCCGGCTGCAGGTCTTTTAAATACTCCGGACCACGGATCACAACACCCGGCTTTTTGCCGTCCTCATATCCTTCCGGATAAAGTGTCTGTCCCCACCGGCTTTCATTATTATCTATGACGGCATCGACCGCATAGTTCCGGCCGTATATCGCAAGAAAACGCCTCGCATAATTCCCGGATCCGAAGAGGATCAGTTTTCTGTCCCCGGCATTATCGAAGATATCAATAAAGCGACGCCGGTACTCCTCCTCCGGATAATTCATCCGCTGCCGGTTCGTGTTTACCGTACCCAAATCTCTACGAGTACGGCTGTGATAACCCGAGAGCCCGTCTTCATTTCGAAGGTCTTTCAGCCAACGCTCCGCGATATCACTCAGGTAACGGAATCTTTCCGTATCCTCCGGATCGATCCCGTATCGTCCGAAGACCTCCCTTTCCGTCAGTCTTCGCTCCGCCTGCGGGATCCCCGTAAAGGCGCTTACGATCACGCGACACAGGATTGCTTTCAACGGGTAATCCTTCAGACAGTATTCCTGGTCAAAGAAAACAAAGCGCCCGTCGATAAAGAAACTGTTGAGCGGGATCATATCCGCGAAACCTTCCTCCATCAGCAGGAGCGGCTCTGTCTCCCAGGGTTCTTTTTTCTTTTTCAAGCGCTTTTGCCGCTGCTCCTCCGTCTCGCCCTTCGGTTCCGGAAACTCATAGATTCCCTCATGCGCTTCAGAGGACTTCACGATCTCATCCCGGAACTCATCCAGCCGCTGCAGGAAAAGCTGCGGATCCGTCTTCTGGATCCGTTCCAGATACTGCATCCCCGTTTCCGTTTTGATGAACGGCATGGTGTAGATCCCGTTCTCCAACTTTCCGTCCACGACCGACACGCCTCTTTTTTTCAGAGTCTCCATGTGCTCCGCCAATCGTTCCAGCCGCGCTTCGCCCTCCGGGTAAGCCGCCTGTTTCGTTACGGTGTCATTTTCATGAATAACCGTGATCATGGCGTCCGCCCGCCCCCGGTCAAAGGAGTTCGTTATCTGCAATGCATCCGTGTGCGTTCCGTCCGGCGAGCACTCGATCAGAAAAGCATTCGCCATCCTGTGGAAAAGACCGTTTTTCAGAAGCCCCGAATACAGCCGCTCCTCCTCCAGAAAAACCGTCTCTGGACTGCGATACGTCGGGAAAATGCGGATATACAGTTCTTCGTTCGGAAGATATCCGTCCGCGAAAAGAAAAGACGCATTCTCAAGATCAGAGAATACGGAATAGAACTTATGATCGGAAATGCCTGCCGCCTCCAGCAGTTCTTCCAGCTGCTGCCGGTCATAGCATCTTCCGTCGAATCCGTCTTCCGGACTCCGGTATGCCCGGAAATAGTCATCCGTCCCATCAAAACACTGTCCGGTATACGGATCTTTATCCCCGCAGAAATAACGGATCCCGAGACGGTTGTTCATCCCGAGCAGGAGACGACCGTCCGGCTTCAGCCGGCTCCGCAGCTCCGTCAAAAGAGATGCAGGATCCTTCAACCGCTCCGGAGCGGCGACCGAGAGCACATAGTCATATGGACCTGCAGGAATGCCGACAGACGGTGCGTGAATTCCGGCATTGCTTTGTTCGGATCCCGCTTCAGTTCCGCTGCTGCTGTGCTCGGAACCTGCTTCGGTTCTGATGTTACTGCGCTCGGACATTGCTTCAGTTTCAGCGCCGCTACGTTTAGATCCCGCATCCGTTCCGTCATGAACCGACACGCGCCGGATATGTCCGCCGAACTTCTCCTTCAGAAAAGCATAGACCGCATCTTCCTCTCCAATCCAGAGCACCTCTGCCTTATCCATAAACGGGTACCAGCGAAGAAGTGATGTTTTGATATCAGCGATCAACGCGTCTGCTGCCAATTTTATTCACCTCATTCTTGTTCTGCAAGCGTTCTCCTCAGTTCTCCCGTCATCGGAAGAACATTAGTATATCCCGCCGCATGCAGATCATAACAAGCTTCATACAAATTTTTCTGTCCGATGGCAACCAGTACGATCGCCCCTTCCCGATCCATCTCTTTTTCCTGATAAGATGCAACCGGAATCCCGCATACGGCCTGCGGATTCTCCGACTTTTCCTTCACAAGTATCCGTTCCGGTCTGACACCGTACTTCCCAAGAATCTGAACCACCTCGTTACCAACCTTACCAGCCCCGTATACAAATATCTTTGTATGCTCAGATAAACTCTTAGCAAATCCATTCCTGATCATCCTGCGATTCCAGACCTCATACATCGCAGAAACAAAATAGCCTTCTTTATCTCCCCGCATCCGCTCCACCTGCCCGCGAAACTCTTCAGGATAATCATCGATATTGATCAACCCCCTCTTTTCATCCGCTTCCATTTCCTCCTGCCATTTCAAAAGGAACTCCGGCTTATATCCATCACTTATCCTGTCATAATTCCATCGGTAGCAGAAAAAACGATACAATGAAAGCCAATGTTGTCTGACAAAATCCAGATCTGATCTTTTGTTCAAAAAGGTTTCGAGTTCCGCAAACTCATCGCGGACACAATAGACTTTGGCTTTTGACTTTACCGAGGCACTCTCATTATCAACACGGTAATGATAAAATGCACGCTCACAGATCCGTACGCGTCTCGCGCAGGCAAAAACCTTAAAGTTAAAACTGATGTCCTGATAGGATGCTCCGGGCGTCTCAAGAAACCATATTCTGTTTTGCCTAAGGAAATCCCTTTTATACAGACCTGTCCAGATATTTCCTCCGGCCAACAGAAAACCCGGCGTTTCATCGCGTCCTGCAAAAACCTTGTCATATGTAGGATCATTGTAGATATGATTATAAACGTCCTCGTTCATCGAATAACGATAATAATCTGTCTTTACGAAATCGGCATCGTCTTCCAAAATCCACTCATACAGCCTTTCATACATATCCCGATCAATATAATCATCACTTTCAACGATTCCGATATAATCTCCGGTTGCCGCTTCCAGCCCCCGATTCATCGCACATCCGTATCCCGCATTCTCCTGCGTGATAACACGGATACGTTTATCCTCAAGTTCATACTCCGCTAAAATGGCTCCACTTTCATCCGTGGAGCCATCGTTGATGCATATGATCTCAAGATCCGAATAGGTCTGTGCAATTATGCTATCCAAACACTGTCGGAGATACTTTTCTACATTATAAACCGGAACCAGTACCGATATCATATTTTGCCTCTTTAAATCCCCAGGTCCTCTTTCAAAATATCTTCAGCAACCCTCGCGGTATAATTCCGCCTGACCACATCTCTTGTGTCCTCTGCGATCCGATCAATACGTTCAGGATCTACATATAATTCAACAATTGCATCCGCAAACGTTTCTGCAGAATCAGCGATCGAAACAAACCTCTCTGCCTCATGGATCCCTTCTGCACCGATCGTCGTTGTCACCACCGGTAATCCGTAGTACGCCGCCTCTATGATCTTGCCCTTGATCCCTGCACCGAAGCGTAGCGGAGCTATCGACAGCCTTGTCTGATCATATAATTCTTTCAGCCTCTCATCTGAAACAAAGCCTTCTAAAACCAGGTTGCTGTCCGCCAACCCGATAATGTCTTTCGGAGCATCGCTCCCCACTACATGACAGACGATATCCGGAATCTTCTGTTTTATCAATGGCAGTATCTCTTTATAAAACCACTTGACCGCATCAACATTCGGAGCATGGGCAAACCCACCGACAAAGATCAGGTCCTTTTTCTCCTCCGCCGGCCGTCTGTCCGGAATACATTTTTCATCATACAGATAGATAGGAATATCTCTCACGCTTTTCCCGGGGCATAATTCCTCAACAATTTCTTTTTCCCGACTTCCCACCACATAGATATGATCGCTCTTTTCAATCGTGCGGCATTCAGTTTCTTTGTCTTTTTCTGCACGTACTTTGAGTGCGGGATCACCGGTAATCTCAAACTGACGCAAAAGACGCAAATACTGAAGATCTGCCGGATGATATATTAGTTTGGCATTCCTACTGTATTCCAGTACCGTATCCAAAAAGAAATCCGAACATTCCGGCCTCTGCAAAAAGACCACATCAAAATGTCTTCCGTTTATAGCAAGCCATGTTTTGGGATAATCCTCATCCCGGATCACTTGAAAGCCGGCTTCTTCGTATTCTTTCTCATATCCGTTGGATCCGGTATTCAACGCCAGCAGCCATACAGAATAACCAACATTCTTCAAACATTTCATGTAGTGATACGACAGCCTCCCGCCCGCACTCTTATCATACTGCGGGATACTGCTGTCGATCACCAGTGCACATCTGCTCTTTCTCTTTTCAGCCTCCAGTTTCTTATCCGAAAATGCTTCCTCACTCAATTCCCGACCAAACACATCAAAAACTCGAATTCCTTTTTGAGTCGCTTCTTTCCTTATCCATTCATAGCTATCCGATGTCCCTTCCGAAAGATCAGCGATCAGTATGTCATGCACGCCATGGCCTGCTGCTTCCTCAATCGAACAACTCCCCGGCGAAAAATCTCTATCTGCTTCATCGCCGATACGAACGATTTCTCCCCTCACCGTTACCCGATCAAAAAGAGTCTGTGCTATCACACCCGATCCGTATATGCCCAGTCCTTCTCCCGAGTATCCGGTCACGAAAGATACTGCTGCTCTTACACGCGCTTCTATTTCATCCTTGTAGAATATGTAATCCCGAAATCCCCTTTTATGCAGCTCTTTCTGTATCTCCACACTATTGGAAACACTTCCCGCTATAAGAAAGCACGCCCTGTCCCCCACCTCAAGTTCTTCAATAGCAAGAACACCTTTCAGCCCGGCCATTACCGAGGTGACAACCACACCGACAGGCGTTAAGCCCTTCTCACGAAGTTCCGCAAGGCACTGCTCCCCTATTTTTCCGGCGCCATATACATATACTTTTTTCTCCCGAAATTGTTCCGCCTCAAAGATCATGAATCTTCATCCGTTGATCCGGCTACAAATATCTGTTCCACGAAAGACTTTCCAAAACGTCTTGCACTGTTTACGCTGGACAGGCGCGTCTCCGTATTCAGAGTTCTGCCAATCGCTCCAAGCAAACTTTTTTTATCTATATAATAATCTGTTTTCATCTCTTTAATCCCCGATTACCTGGATAAGAATACTCTCCCATAGTGTATCCCTACACCATAGCCAAGACTCATTTCAGCATCCATTATTGAAGCCGGATGCCCTGTAACGCATCCTCTTTTCACTCACTCCTCATCCAACAACATCAAGTACTCGATTCATATCAACTTCAAAACCCTTGCCTCGCATTTTTTGAGCACATAAATCCATCAGATCATCAATATCAAGCACATGATTCTCTTCTATTTCCAGCCTTCGAAGCACATCCCTTGTACGGCTCTTGTCCCCCTTATATGCAAGAATAATGTACTCAGATTTTTTTATAAAATCTTCCGTTGGTGCAAACACCTTGCACTCTTCCACATTCTCGAAAGCCCCTTCTCCTTTCGAATCGACAATCGCGTCAACACTTATCCTCATACTCTTTAGTAAACGAAAAAGCTTCCTCCCCCAATTACCGTACCCCCAGATTAAATACGTTTTGCCCGTTGTCAATCCCCACGCGACCATCGCATCTTCTTTCGAGAGTAAAACAGGCAAGTCTATTCCACTTATTTGTTTGATAATTGGTCTCCAAAGTGTCAGGTTATTATAAGGGAACTCATGAATGCCAAATGGTAGTCCTTTAGAAAGAACCTTTCTATATACGTCCAAACTATCGTCTTGAAGAGAAAAGAAGGCCGCAGTCTCAACGTCCGGAACCTCGAACTCTAATGCTGGGGAATATCCGCAGAATCCCCAAAAGTAATCCTCATACGAGTCAAAAAATAAGCTCTTTTCAGTTCCTGCTTGTTGGTATATTTCCTCCTTCATTTCAAGCATTCTTACGCATGAAGCAATCTTCCTTAACGATAACCCCCCATTACCAACATGATATTCCTGCCAGAGACCAGTACTAATCGGTGCTCCAACGTAATCATAATTCATGTTTGCAAATTCCATAACACAGTCAGAGAATAGAAATGCGTCCGTTTGATGGATCAACATATACTTATATCCTGCAAATCTATTATAGAACTCCGTCGACAAACACAGTCTGGTATAAGATGCCTTGTTTTCAAAAAACGAATCATCAAATCTTTCGTATCTGATCCCGTTATTCCGATAGAATACATCATCATCCGGCACCAATTTATTAGGCATCACAAAATATATATCATAATCATGCAACACCTCAAGTAATCGTTGCACCGAAATGGATTCAAAAAGTCCAAGTTTCCGCTTATACCGCGGCACAACTATTACAACATCTCGGGCACTGTATCCTTCCATCTCCGCGTTTCTCGAATGCTAGATCCGAGCCAAAACCCCCTTATAAAAGTATTCCGGAACAAACAGTGAGAGTATTGAACCAAAATCTTCATTTTCCTGTAATCCGTATCTTTTCAGTTCCTCACTAATTTCCTGATAATACCTGTATGCAAGAACGATGACATATACTTTATCACACTTCAGTAGATTTTCCGGCCTTCTTATCTCATATCCATCAACGCATGAGCCATACAGTTCCTTTTTTGTGTCTACAAAGAACACGTTCTTCCCAGTCAAGTCAAACTGACGCCGCAGCTCACGGTAACCAATTGAATCTATTGCCCCCCAAAACACAATTGTTTTTGCCGCATATAGTCGTTTAAGCAATTCAATAGACTGAGATATTTTCTTTTGCATTTCATTAATACAGGTGTAAAAGACAGTATTATCCTCAATGATCTTTCCAAAAGGTGTTGTTGCGAGATGTCCAAAGAACAATCTGTCGAAATACTCCGCCCCATTTAATCTCGGACAATCACCGGCAAAGTGATAAATACATTTTTCTTCAGGCACATATTCCTTGTTCCTATGTTCAACTGTCAACATATTAAATCTTTCCGGCAACAATCCCTGTCTGCCGTTAAAAATATAATTGATCACATCTTGATCCACAAACAGACTATTAGGGTGACTTTGTATGAACTCACTAATTCTTCCGGATAAATTTGGTTCGCTTCTTATAAGCCTGAGATTCATCAACATAATGCCTGCATTAATATACGTGCCGCTGTCTACCCCCTCGGAAAACAAAGGATTGTCGCACCACTTGTCTTTTCTCCCCATAACGGGGAAATTGTCCACGTTATAATCCCATAGCTCTCCTATGTCCATATCAACCACAACATCCGAGTCAAGAAAAATAACCTTATCCATCTCATCAGGCATCAATTCCGGTATCAGCAACCGAAACATTGTTGCAACAGAATATGCCTTAGTTATCTTATGAAAGGTGTACCACTCTTCCTTTACCGACGCCTTTGTAAAGATCACCTTTTGCTTGTAGTTTTCAACAACTGCCCTAATCAGGTTCTTCTGTTTTTCCAAAACTGTATTATCATGAAAAACACAAAAGCACACCTTTCGATTTGTATTCATACATACAGAAGCAATTGCAGTCGTTGTAAACTTGCTATACTTCCCAGATTCATCATGAAGTGCCATGCAAATATGTATCATTATATTATTCACCCTATGATTGTATATAGTTCTGAATCAAAGAAACCACTTTGCTGGATATATAGCTTTTTCTTTCACATATTTCTTTTCGTTCCGCATCCGTCACCCAAGATGATTCCCAGTGGTGTACCGCAAATGTCTTCTCATAAATACTCGTAATTCCCGTCCGATAACTATACGGGCTTAGTACAAGCGGTGGATAAACAGCCATTCCTTCTACTATTTGATATTTTCCGTTCGTAACAAGCCCATGTTGTTTTAATACATCTGTATATTGATCGATAATGTTAACTCTATTTTCACTTCCATCTTCGTTCACAAAATGAATATCATCATATTTCTTTCTTATTTCATTTAGTATATTATTGTTTTTTTCGCTCCCCATACCGGATCCCGGATCCACCCCTCGCGTGCTTTCGAAACAAAAGAAGCCACTATCATGAAGCAAATCATCTAACGGTTTAATCAGCTCAACATCTGAATCTAAATATATTCCACCAAACCTGTACAGCACATCACATCTACCATAATCAGAAGCAAATGCCCACCTTCCCAATGACAGTGCTTCATTGCAGAATAGATTTTCTGTTTGATAATTATTTAGATCCCATTTAATTATTTCATAATCTGGACAAAACTTATGCCAACTTTCTATACACCTTTTGATTTTATCAGGATACGGATTATCCGAAAACCAAAAATAGTGTAATTTTCTGGGAATTAATTCTATCTCCGACCTCGTTAAATCAAAAGGAGCCAATGACGCTTCGATCCTCGAAGTATCCCACTGTATAGACCAAATATAGGAATATAAAAAAATATCTGTATTTTTTAACGCATTATCTAGCCTGATTATCTCTACTAATTCGTCAGTGTAGACCGGCGTCAATAATAAAACCATATTGGTCTCACAATTCGTTCTAAGATAGTCCCATCCAAAAACCGGTATGCTCATTTTAGCTCCGACTATCAATGTCCCCGCCTTGGTAGAATCGTTATCAACCGCATACTTGATATTCCATTCATATTTATCCACGATACTCTTCGCTACTCGTCCAGCGCCGACCAGCACTATCGATCTACTTCCTATCTCTGCAACCAAGTCCTCGATATACAATGGCTTTCGTATTTTCCCCATTTTGACAAACCTTCAAATAATTAAAGTATCTTGTTTATCTTATTGACGTGGAACCGCATAAAGCACCGTATCTGTTACACCAACCGTGTAATGTCGCAAAAAGAAAACATAATCATCACTATTCTCAATTATCATCCTAGGTATTTCCCATATATCACTCCTTCGATGATAAATACTTACCGCAAGAACTGGTGATTGCTGTTTTATTATTTTTTTTGCCCCCATAAGCGCCTCCCCCTCTGCGCCTTCTATATCCATTTTTATATATCCAACACTATCAATGGCACATATATTATCTAACATATCTGTCGACACTTCTTCGCCAGCATTCGCAAATCTCGAACTCGATGTTCCCTTTGCGTCAAAAAAACGTTTTTCTCTTTTATCTGATAAAGCGATGTTGTATATTCTAGTCTTGTCCTGCCCAGCCAGGTTTTCTACACATAAGGCATAATTGTTCTTATCAGCCTCAAATACTCGAATAGGTACTTGTCTTTTTCTCCAATTCAGATAACGTATTGTATCCGTTCCATCAAAGCTTCCAACATCTATAAAGGCCTTCTCAGAATCACCAAATCTGTTTGGAAAAATGTCATCATCAAAGTAGATACTGTCATTTCCATCAAATTCCCGCAGAATAAGAATTTTATCCTCCGGCACTCCTTCTCCAACCAATGTGCTTTTTATTGTCCATGGATCTACCTGATTTGAAACCAATACATATCCAGCAACCTGAAGTAAATAATCTGGTTTGTATATTGTTAAGCCTTTATTTACCCCCCCCTTTTTCTGATCAACAAAACCTCCCCAGTTTATATCTGGAAAAATAGACACAATTCTCGTCCCCTTTATTCCGGCGCCATAAACATATATAGGGCCATGTTCCTGCGCCTTTTGGAGCGTATCATACAGCCGCCTTCCTTCTTTTCTTCGAAGGACCATACGTCTGATATATCTGTAATCACTAGTCAAACTGTACATCAAACGGTCTTCAAATATCGCCTCGGTTTCCTCATCAGCCAAACGTTCATATATTTTTCGAATCGTAGAGTCAATTGCACCTTCATTTTCACAGATCGGAAACACATACTTATCCGGTACTTCCATCCCCTCTCTCCTTCTCGTCTTTAAATAATATGAATCCTCTTTAATATTTCCTGTGGATTAGATACATATTGATTATTTATCCATCGCACTTTGCTTTCCGGAATATTCATTTTACTCAAATCCGACTTTATTTCCTCAACTATCTCCTCCATAAGAACACAAATAATTACATACTCATACTGCATATCTCTTAATATCTCCGGCGCAACAACACACGGATCACGCAGACTCTCATAGTTCTTATCCACCCAACACACAACATTTATGTCAGATTTACGTGATACATAATCATATATATTCCTTCCCACCATTCCAGCGCCATAAAGAGCGATTGAGCTCCCGCTCCGCACGCCTCCAAACGGCTTCAAATAGCTGTCCTTTTCCCCTTCATCAAATACATAAACAGCTTTCGATAATAATAAATATAATACAAATGCTTGAATCTGGTTATTCCATCCATCAGATGCCGGGCAATTCTTAAACCTCGAAATCCAATCATCATAGCATGCCCGAATTTTTTCGTATACATCTCTTCTTCCAGCTCTTTTTAGTGAATCTCCCCGAACACGATAATGATATAAACATTGATGACTAATATATAAAGATCTGGATTCTGCTATACACGGATAGGAACACATCACATCGTCCGATAAATTATTGCTATAATCTGGCATCATTTGATATATCATTAGTTTTTCACGCAAAAAAAGCTTATTCCACATATATCCAAAAATCCCATGATTATAAAACTTTCCACTATATAGTAAAAAAGGCGCAGCTCTTAATGTAAACTCTTCTCCTCTATACATGCCCTCGGGTAATAGGGGCGTGGCCATTCTTTCATATTTTTCCCATGTATTTATCACACCCGTTTCAACTACATCCGCACCATATATCTGTGCTAATGAAATCATTTTTTCATACATATCTGGCTCTATATAATCATCGCCATCAACATATCCTACGTACTTCCCTCGAGCAGTGCTTATGCCTGCTTGCCTTGCACTATGCAGCCCGCCATTTTTCTTATGTATGACTCTTATACGATCATCTCTCATACTCCACGCGTCACACAATTGCGGACACCTATCCCGACTACCATCGTCGACTAAAATAATTTCCAGATTTCTATAGGTCTGATTGCATACACTCGAAATGCATTCATCTAAATACTTCTCCACGCCATAGATTGGAATTATTACGCTAATCAAATCCTGCAACATGTTATATCTCCGTGCTCAAAAATACATCATTCGAGAAACAATCCCATCAAATCTCGCTCTAACAGAATGGTCAAAAGTATACTGGATTTTTTTAGCTGGCAAATTGCCAAACAATTTGTTTATTCTTTCTCCATCTTCCACCGGCTTCGAGATTTCATATATAATCCCAGCCACATCTTTCATCGATTCTTTAGGCCATCCATATCGTGCTATCTCCTGCGTGCCCAAGCGAATTCCATATCCTTTAAACAATTTTTTTTGTTTTTTATTTAGCGTTATCCCCAAGCGCTTACTATTATTGTAAACCCTTTCCATTACATCTTTTTCTAAATAAATAAAAAGTTCATGTGTTCTAGAGTACTCATTTTCCGATATTCTTCCAACATCAAACCCCAAATCATCCAATTGTTTCCCTAGTTCATTGGAAAGTTCTACTATATGTCGCTCATAGTCCTCTCCAAAAATTTCAAATTCAATTAGTGAAAAAAGAAGACTTACTTTTTGATGCATTTGCGTATGTCTGATATATATAGGATTTATAGTTCTCTCAAGTCTATCATGTAAATCGTTGCTATTCGTCATGATCAGTCCGCATGCCGGCCCCGGAAATGTTTTATGTGTTCCGCCAAACAACACGCAGTTTTCCATCACATCCAATGGATTCTCTACCAATCCCGCGCCAATGAGGCCCATGATTTGGCTTACATCATATAATAACACAGTTTTTTTTGTATTTATTTTCGCAACATCCAACGGATGTATAATATCAGATGGTGCCAACAATATGAAATCAACTATCTCTTTCTCAATCGTTTCATTTAGCGCATCGTAATCAATATCATGAATAGAATAATCAAATGGTACCTCACCCACCTTTAGCCCCAATCTTTCTGCAATGGGTTTTACAGACGAATGCCCGCCCGCGTGTGCGCCTAGTATCAGTATCTTTTCGCCCGCCGACGACAATGATGTAAGTACCATCATTAAGCAATTCATTCCAGTAAGAGTTCTTGCATCAGTATATTTTGCGTGAAATATTTCGTTACACTTCTTTGAAATCATTTCATAAAACGGTAGCAAATATGTACTCCCAATAAAATTATCCCCCGCCTCATACGAATACGTGTTCCCCACTATATAACGTTCCTGAAACCCCATTGATAACGGCATTTTAACGAACGGTGAAATAACATTTTCCGCAGCGCAAAGAGGAAGCGTCATATCATAATAAGTAGAAAAACTCTCTGTCAGATTGACTAGTTCCTGAATAGAATCATCAAATCGCTTAATACTCTCTATTTTCAGCCTCTTCGAAATTTTACAGATATATCGTTTTTGTTGACAAAGAAATGTGAACCCCCTTCCCAAGTCCTCCTTGGTGATCGGCTTAAACTGCTTCAACTCACTTTCCTCTACGCCTAAATAATTTGCAATATCCGTCAACAAAGCCGATTTTGCGCTCGTAAAATAGCCTTTATCAAATTCTCTTAATTCTTCTAAGGAATCAAACTCATATATTACATCATTGTCCACCCGCTTGGCATACATAAACAACTCATCAAGATTCTCATCTTGAAAGTCTGCCCAAAATTTTGGCAACGATTCCGGTTTGTTATATTCCCGTTCTAGTATTTCTAAAAAGTTGTTGCAAAATCTTGTATTGAAGTAAGCATATCCTAAAGTGACCCAACAATCTCTAGCTTTATAATATGTCCGTATTATGCGATCATATTTATCAGTATCAACACCCCTCTCGTCTGTTTCACCTTCCTTGTATACCGTGCAATAAAACGAATCATACGCATATCCTTGAAAAATGTTTTTATTAAAATACAAATCTGATGAAGTGACTATAGTTTGTCCGAGGTATTCTTTCGCAGCATATACACTCGCATGATTATTCCTAACCTTATACGTATCAGTTTCAACTATTTTTACACCATATTTTTCCCGAAGATAGTAAAACTTCTCCCTCATATGCCCGACTACAACAACTATTTCTTCTATTCCCGCTTCTTTTATTTGTCTAATCTGTCTTTCTATCATCACCTCCCCTTTCACCTTCAAAAGAGCTTTGGGAGTTTCATAACACAGTGGAACAAACCGTGCAGAAATACCAGCCGCGAGAATAATCGCATTCTTCACTCTATGCGAATCCAAGTAATCAATCGCTTTACTTGTCAACTGTCCCTCTTTCAAGTATTCTTCATAAACCAAACGATTATATTCTTGCTCTATAATCGAATATGGTTTATATAGAACCCTCGCATAATCAGATACATTCCATCTGACCCCCTCATTTATCATGCGAATGATATCAAACATAATACTATTCATCGTATTCTCCTACACTCGAAACTTAGATACCGGATGCGTTTTACGTTTTTCTTTTGGCGGAATCGACATATAATCCCCATAAAGAAAAGATAAATACTCTTTTCTTTTCTTGCACGCTTTTAGATTTCTACCTTCAAATT
>Ga0310694_10001105_pt1 | contig 31869 bp, 42 predicted proteins | sample 174DNAGHGhighgp2_FD_203884 | JGI IMG/M metagenome (GOLD analysis project Ga0310694, IMG submission 203884) | Sheep rumen microbial communities from Palmerston North, Manawatu-Wanganui, New Zealand - 1742 DNA GHGhigh gp2 (v2) (version 2) | ecosystem: Host-associated > Mammals > Digestive system... | reverse complement strand
GCAGCCCAAGCAGCCGAAACAGCCCTCGCGGAACGTGACCCTCAAGGCCACCATTTCCGGGTCTACAGGCGACCAGACCGCGTCCAAGGACGTGCGGTTCAACACGGTCCTGCTCCTCAAGGAGGTGCAGGCGCTCGACGACGCCGCAGCCGTGGAGATCGTCGCCACGCGCACGCTCGACGGCAAGGAGGTGTACCAGACGCTGCTCAAGGGGACCAAGGCGGAGTGCGTGGAGGCGCTGGAGCAGTCGATCGTCAAGCCGGAACAGCTCGTCGCGCAGTTCCGGCAGCTCATCCGGTTCCTCGTGGACCACAGCACGCTCAAGGCCGTAGGCGTCGAGCTCATCTGCACCGACGAGAAGGGCGACACCGCCGGCGCGGGGTTCGTCTCCACCACGGACGACTGCACGATCGCGCAGGCGGTCGCGCTTGTCAACTGCGGCGACGCGAACCTCGACGAGTTCGTCGCCAAGGCGAAGCTCAACATCCCCGGACGCGGAAGCGCAGGCCAGGGGGCGACGATCATAACGCCCACCCCGGAGCAGGTCAGGAAGCTCGGATGACATGGCGATGAAGTATCTCGTCGCCATCCCCCGGGAGAAGGAGACGGATGCCAAGTGGACGACGCGGCGCGAGCCCGTCGTCCCTTGTTTTCCGAGCCAGCACACCGGGGCTTTTCTGACTGTACCGTCGTTCAAGCTGGCCGAACGGGCCGAAGTCGTGGAGACAGACGCCGACGCGGACGACATCGCCGAGGCGCTGATCAGGGAATACCCGGGGCTGCCGCGCGCCTTGCACGAAAACTACGTGTTCGCCATGTGGCGCGCCGCGCTGGCCATGCCGGTCGGCACTGTGTGCAAAGCAGTCGTCAACCAGAAGCAGGCGCTTCTCGTAAACATCAAGACGGGCGAAAGCACGTCGCTGTGGGAGGAGCAGCCGCTGAAATGAAGAAGTGCCGCCTGAAGTGCCTCTGCATCGACTGCTCGATACGGGATACATGCCCGATATCCGTACGCCGGGACAAGCGCGCCCGCCGCCCCATGGCGGACAGCGCGAGCAAGGAGCTGCTGGAGCGGGCCGCCGCGGTGCTGGAGACAGGATGGCACTCGTGCCGGGACCTCGGACGCGCCCTGTACGGCGAGTCCGGCCCCGGCAAAAAGGAAAGGATGGCAAGCATGGTAAAAGCGAGAAGGCCGCTGAACCGGTTCGGACGCCTCGGCGTGCTGGCCTCCAGGGTCGGCCCCGGGAAAGTGATGGAGTATACGCTGCTCCCCGGCTGGCGGGAGGTGGTCGGATGACGCAAGACCACCGCCTGCCGGGCCCCATCAAGAACGTGCGCGTACCAAAATCCGACGTAGACGCGGCCAAGACGGTCGAACCGCCGAGGTTTGTCTGCACGGAGAACTCGAGGCGGTTTGCCGTCATGGGCGCCGCGATCCTGGAGAAGATGTGCAGGAGCGGCGGACTGTCCGTGCGCGCGAAGCGCACCATGCCGTACATCCTGGACACGGCGAAGGGCAAGACCGCCATCTCCGTAATGGTGTCTACCATCTCCGGCGACCCGGCCACCAAGCACATGATCGTGCCGCTTACGTCGCTTCCGGTCCCGCCGGGGGTCGTAGACCACGTGATCGTGTGCGCGTTCGTGAGCAAGCACGAACGGACGCGCGAAACCAACGGCGGGCTAAACGTGAAACTCGCCGGCTGGGCCACCGCGAAGGAGACCCTGGAGTATGCGAGGGCGGGCACAAGCGTGGCGACACGCGTGGAGGTGGCGTCAGTGCCGGTCCGCACGCTGCACCCGATACAGACGCTCCGGCACTACCTGGCGCCGGCAAAGCCGCAAGAACCCCAGAAACCACAAACACAAGGAGACGAAACATGCGAAAGCCATGCCTCGGCTGCGTCCTGAAGCACCTGGGCGCCGCCGCCGTTCTGGAAGAGGAGATACGCAACGGGTACCCGATGTACGCGTTCCTGCTGTACGGGCACATGGACCAGGCCGCCGCCGAGGCCTGGGGGGCCAACCAGATGCTGTCGAAGGTCATCCGGCAGCACAGGGTGTACTTCCAGTACAAGAAGGACTACGACATACCGTTCGAGGCGCTTGCGGAGTACGTCACCGCGATCATAAACCTGGAGAACGAAGGGGAAGAGGAGACCGCAGCGGCCCTCGTGCCGCCCAAGGCCTGCCTCGCCGGACTCAAGGTCGACGACAAGGGCGAGCCGCACTTCTCCGGCGACACGCGGGCATAGGAGGGCAACATGGAGGAAGACATAAACCAGCGGTACCGGGTCGCGGAGATACCACTCGAAGGCAAGATCGTCGAGATAGGCGCGCTTATCCCGTACAAGAGCGGGAACGGCTTTTTCCGTAACGTACTGCTCGAGACGGCAGGCTCCAACGGCTATCCCGCGTTCGTGCAGGTGACGCTGTTCGGGACGGACGCGACGGACCTGGACGTTGACCTCGACTTTCAGCGGCCGCTGCAGTGCACCGGGCGCCTGACGTCCCGCCGGTACCTCGACAGGAACGGGAACGTGCGCTGGGCGCTGTCCATAACGGCGGCGGGCGTGATACTGGGCCACCGCGTGTCCGCGGCACCGCCTTCGGCAGAAGGGAAGGCCGCGGAAGCCGCGAGCCCCGTAAACGGGCTGGAATCGGATCCTGACGACATACCGTTCTAGGGAGGGAAAATGGGATACAACTCGACATTCATAGGCGAATACGAGCCAAGCAAGAAGATACCGGAAGACGTGGTAGCCAAGATAAACGAGGCCTCCCTCGACGTGCGCGTCTCCACCGCCGACGAGGACCTCTGCGAGGCCGGCAACGTCGTCCCGTGGTCGTACGAGATGCACGGCTACGACTTCGCCAGGGACCTCGTGAAGGTGCAGCGGCTCCTGCTGAAGCACGGGATCACGCTGTCCGGCGAGGTGGAGCGCAGGGGAGAGAGCGGAGACGACTTCGAGAAGATCGAGGCCAGGCGCGGCAGGATCTACCGCAGGGGCGGAAGGGTCGTGTACGGAAAGAAGGAGGAGCGCGGCCTGGAGGCCGTCACCTACTACTCCGTGCGCGTCTTCCGCGTCACGAAGACCGCCAAGGGCGAGCGGCGCAGGTTCGTCGGGTGGGCCTCGCAGACCAGGTTCGGCAGGAACACGGGCAGCACCGTATGCCCGCCGCAGCTCGTGCTCGGCAAGCCGGACATGGACAGGCCGCCCACGATGGCGCTTGCGTTCTCGAAGGAGGACGCCGACACCCTCGCGGGGCAGCTGTCCGCGAAGCACCCGTCGGGCAAGACGAAGTACGAGGTCATATCGTGGGAGGACAAGCTATGAAGGGCAAGCTCGTACAGGAGGAGCTGTCTTGACCGCGGGCGTAGCCGCCGAGACCATGAACCTGCTGGTGCGCTTCACGATGTCGAAGGAGACCGCCAGGGCGGTCAAGGCGCGGTTCACGGACATGGCCGCCCGCGGGGAGGACGTGTCCTACCTGGACTGCGTGCTCTTCGACGCGGCGCTCGACGCACTCGGCATGGAGCAGAAGTACTACGGCATACCGGACGACGAGTGGCAGGAGACCCTGAAGCAGCGCAAGGCCGCCGCGGCCCGGTACGGCGGGGTCAAGACCATCGACGTGACCGGCACATGGCGCGAAGTCCTGGAGGGCGCGGCCCCGCCGGGGCATGAGGCGTAGCGACACTCGGCGTCTTCCGCGTATCGCCGACCTGCTATCATACAGGTCGGCGACAGCTCGGGAAGACCCTCTATCTGCCAAAAGCGCAGAACCACAGACGCCGAAGCCCCCCGCCGGACCACGGCATGCGGCGCACCGACACGGCGTACTTCGGCATGCCCGCCTCCTCCTGACGACGTCAGGGTGCGGCGGGCGCTGAAGACACCGGATCTGCCAAGAGCCAAGACCACAGGCGCCGAAGCCGGAGCCACCGAAGCCGGGATGACGCGGAGACTACAACACCAGGCCAGTTGTCGCCGCTCCAGTCGTCTGACCAAAGCGACATCGCGGCGACAACGAACGCCTTCGTATCTGAACCATGCAAGCACGGCAGCCGCGGAACCCGACGCGCCGGCACTGACACGGCAGGACGCACTGATTCACTCGTGATCTGGCGAGAAAGCTGCTCCTCCCGCTCTCGTACAGGAGGACCGAGCTTTCTCGCCAGATCGTCAATCTGCCCGCTGGGAAGACACACGGTGCGGAAGCCGTAAGCCGGAAACAGCAGCGGAATGACCGGGACGACACACGTCGGACATCGACAGACGCCCTCACGCTAGGCCTGTGTGACTCCTCCGGCCCGTTTGCAGGCTAACGCCTGCCAGGGCCTCCGGAGCCCGGCCGTTACGCGGAGGAGGTCAGCCGATGTCCTCGATCTATCCCATGCAGAACACACAACCCGGGATCCCGCGAAACATACACACCAAAAGGAGACAACATGACCATACTATGCCCCGCCGAGTTCGCGGACGCCGTGAAGTTCGCATCACAGGCGGACGACGCGCTGGAGGCGGCCATATTCCACTGCGGGAACGCGGACGAGCGCAAAAAACTGGAGGCCAGGCGCGGGCAGAGCGTCAAGACCCTGCTGCAGTGCTTCGGGTGGCGGGCCAACGCCGACGCGCAGGACAACCGCAACCCGGCCATGCTCGACTCAACGCTGGTCCGCTGGCCCGACGGACGGGAGTCCGTGCTCGCCAGCCTGCACGCCGCGACCCGCCCGGTGCGCGACACGTTCGTGTTCGCGGACTGGGCCCCGCACTCGTTCTTCTTCAGGGAGGAGTGGCTGGACCCGGTTACGCGTGAGCGCGTGGAGCTTTACGACGACTGCTGGTACGTGTTCAGGAAGCTAAGCCCGGCGGAGGCCGACGCCATACCGGAGAACGAACTCCCGCAACACGTCGGGGACGACGTGGAACGCTCGTTCACCGAGCCGTACGCCCGCGCGGTGCGGAACAAGATCAAGGCCAACGGAGGGATCGGCTACATCCGCCACGTGAAGCAGCTCCGGACGGGCATGTGCGGCGGGATAATATACCACGCCGACTATGTCGACGGGAAGCAGGCCGGCTTCGGGAGCTGGTCGACCCACACCTGACACGCGGGGCGCACGACGCCCTTACTACACCACCCGCGACGCGCCATACCCAGCTGGCTAGCGGCCAGCTTCCATTGAGTGCGTCCGGCCCGATCTGAGCGGTTGCAAGACGACGGGGGCGGAAGCGCAGGAACAACTCAAGCACGACGTCCGTAAGCATAACCCGCGATCTACTTAGTCGGCTCAACTGGCCACAGTCATCATCAGTTTCGCCGCCTTGCGTAGATCCGGCCCAATCTGCACGATTACGAACAAACGCGGGCGGAAGCTATGCTGGCACGGAAGGCAGGAGGGGGACCGGACATTCAGCCGGAGCTAGCGGATGTCTCGTCCAGGCCTACCAGACCTGGACTCTGATCCCTAGTCTCCGGCTTCTATCTGCGAAGCGGAGAGAACCCCGCCCCCGACGCCAACCGTCAACCGCCAACCGTCAACCGCCGGCCGCCGGAACAAGGCCACGAGGCACGCGGCATTCGAGCAGCGCCAGAGATGACAGTCACGCGCCGGGCAACCGGCGTGACCGTCATCTCTTTACGCTGCCGACAATCTGCGATACCACGCGAACACGGGTGCCGAAGGCCGGAACGACACGCCCATGACGCGGACAGGCATGTGGCGAGCTGCGGATACTCTCATCGGGGCTACTGCTTCGCACTAGCGGCCCCCCTGCGACTCGAGTATCCGCGGAGCTCGCAGCAATCTGAGGCGCACCAAGCATACAGCCGCGGAAGGGTGAAACACGAAAGGAGACAGACACATGGAAAACAGCACGGACGAGAAAGTCACTACCCCGAACGGGTGCACTGCGCTACAGGTAAACCTGCTCGGCGACTACAGGGAAAAACGGGTTGTCGAGGGCACGGTCACTGCGAAAGTGCGATTCCTGGTCGGGTGTGCGGGCAAAGAGGACGCGGTAGACTCCGTGCAGGAGTTGTTCGACGACCACTACGACGAGATAGTCGGCAATTCATTCCTCCGCAACGGCATTACAAGCCTGGAATGCAAAGTGACGGCTGTCGGGGAAGACCTTGTCGGCGCTGCGAAATAATCCGGCGGATCCGCGCAATTCCCCACAGTGTAGACACGAAAGGACGCAGAGAACATGGAAGAAGACAAGAAAATGGAGATGCTGTGCGACCCGGCCATCTGGCAGGACGTCCTGAACAGGGCGCGCCGGAAGAAGGGGCGCAAGATCGACATGGAGTCGTTCGGCGCAGTAGCCGACACGACCGGACGGGCCAGGCTGGTGCAGGCGATCGCGGACGGCGACTTCACGCTGTCGCCGCCGAAGACCCTGTACCTCGACAAGAAGACCGACATCTACCTGTCGTACAAGGAGGCCGCGTTCCGCGAGTTCAAGGAGGTGCGCACGCTGTACGCCCCGAGCCAGCCGCTCGACGGCCTGGTGCTGGGCGCGGTGAGCGCGATCTACAACAGGCTGTACGGCGACCGCATCCACCCGTCGTGCCGCTCGTACCAGCGCGGCGTCGGCGTGCGGACGATCCTGCACGAGGACCTCATCCCCCGCCTGAAGCGAAACGAGCGGGGCTACAAGGTAGACCTGTCGAAGTACTTCGACAGCGTGAACCGCGAGACCCTGGACGCGACGCTGAAGTCGATGGACACCGGGAGCCCGGTGGACGCGCTCGTGTGGAAGCACTTCCACGACGACCGCGTGTACGTGAACGGCCAGCTCGAGCCGCGCTACATGGCGATCCGGCAGGGCAACGCCCTCGGCACCCTGCTCGCGAACCTCGCGCTCCGCGACGTGGACGAGCGGCTGTCGGCGATGGACGTCCTGTACCTCAGGTACGCGGACGACATCCTCGTGATCGGCCCGCAGGCCGACGAGGCCCTCGCGACGCTCCGCGAGATGCTGACCGCCAAGGGGCTCAAGCTCAACGAGAAGAAGACGGTGGCCATAGACTGCCGCCACCCCTTCACGTTCCTGGGGTGCGAGATCTGCGACGGGCTGGTGGACATGAGCCAGGAGAGCTACGACCGCATCAAGCGGAAGATACGGCTCATCTGCAGGCCGCACAAGTACATCCCGAAGGAGAGCCGGGCCGAGCAGGCCAAGGCCATAAAGAAGATCAACTGGCTCCTCCGGGACGGGCACTACGCCGACCAGCGCAACTTCGGATGGGAGCGCTACTTCTTCAGCGTCATCACGAACCCCGTGCGGGTCCGGATGCTGGACCAGTACATCCGCGAGCACCTGAAGGGCGTGTACGTCGGCAGGCAGACCCAGCACCGCAAGGCCAAGGCCCTGACCTCGGACGAGATGCTCCGGACGATGGGCTACCGCAGCCTGATGCGGATGTACAGGGCGTCCAAGTGCGGGCCGGGAGTGTACGCAGCCGAAATGATGGAGGTGAGGGCGGCATGAAGAAGGGACTGAGCCGATGAGCAAGATGAACCTGTGCACGGTCATACTCGCCACGCCGGGCGAAGCGGAGCGCCCGCTGCGGAACATCAGGACGGACTACTACTGCGTGACGAACGGTGGGGCCGTCAGGAACTGCGCGTTCTTCGCCCCGATGCGCGACGTCAACGGCGAGAAGTGCTGGGGCGAGTGCCGCTGGTTCAGCGGGGGCTGCCGGTGCCGCAGGGCGCAGAAGGCCGCCCGCGAGCGGACGAAAAAGCTGCTTGAGCGCTGGCATTAGTCCACCTGGCCCGAAAACCCCTGCAAAACGGGGGTTTCGCGGTGGACTAAAAAAGAGGCCGGCGCTCCGGACTAGTCCAGGGCATGACCTGCTGGTACAGGCGAGATCACCTCGGCTCATGGCGTCTTCCCCCGATTGGTGACGCTAATGGCAGCCGAGTTTGATCTCTTGATCTACTACGCATTGACACAGCAGGCGGGGAAGCCCCGGACCACGGGAGGCCGGACGGCATGACGGCCGACGCACTGTAGACGACTGCTCGGATCGACGCACAGCCTAGCCGCTGTCCTTACGATCCGACCATTCGTCAACGATCTGCCAAGCGCGCAGAAGCCAGGGCCGGAAGCCGATGCGCGACACACATCTCGCCGGACCGGGGATGGCCCCGTCATCCACACGAGCAGGCATGTACGACGGAGCGACCGCTACGCGAGTGGCGCCGTCTCCCATGCACTGCTTCGGATCTGACACCCGGGAAGGAAACAGCGGGGTAACTCCGGACGCCGGCATACTGGGAAGGGCGGGATTGCACACCTTCGCCCGGCTGAGCCCCGAGAGCTCTACTGAGCTCACGCAGCCTGCGCCGGGCTTCGATCTAGCGACCGAGAAAAGAACGGCCCGCCTACCCGCAACCAAAGAAAGGAACCACAGATGGAAGAAGAACAGGACCCCCAGGACACGGCCGTGCTGTCCAACGACATGGCCGAGCCGAAAGTCGAGCAGCGCAAGATAGAGGTGAAGTCGGTGTACGCCGGCCTCGTCGAGATCGCGAAGACCCACGGCAAGCTGTACAGGACCAACGGGAAGCGGGCGGACATGATCAGGTTCGACCTCACGGCGCACTCCGCGTTCGTGGGGCACGCCTTCATCGTGCACCACGGAAGGCTGCGCATGGCGGCGCTGGAGACGGCCGCCGCGTGGATAGCCCTCGAGGGGCTGCCATGGCTGACGCCCGAGGAGCGCGAGCTGGACCCCGTGGCGCTGTTCCGCGCACACTACCTCTCCCGCCCCAACGGGTCCGAGAAGTACATGGCGAGCAACTTCCCGGCCAAGGACATCGACGAGATGTCGGACGACGAGATCGCCCAGGGCGAGCCGCGCGGGGAGGCCCGCGTGCGCCTGGAGGCCTGGATGCTCTGCGCGGGGATCGACGGGACGCTCGAGAAGTACGTGAAGTCCCGCCCCGGCTGGACCGAGGGGAGCTGGTGGTGGTCCCCCGCGCCCGAGGGGCAGGCGGGGACGCAGCTCGTCATACGCACGGACTGGTGGCGCCGCGACGAGCCGATCCCGATGCTGCAGCCCGCCGAGCCGCTGGGCTCCGGCTGCACGATATGCGGGACCGGCGGAAACGTGGTGGCGCGGATCCCGGCCGGGGTCGACGACGCGACGGCACGGGCCATGCAGGTGGCCGTGCAGCTCGCCAGGGCCGCCCAGACGCTGGCCAGCGAAGCGCTGCGCCTCGAGATGCGCGCGAAGTGCTTCGACATCGACCCGATCGCTGGCGAGGTCAGCAGGCTAGTGGAGTACATCAACACCGGGAGGATGCGCCAGGCGTGGCCTTCGTCCGGACGGGATACGGGAAAAACCAAAACAAAGTGAGAACAAGGAACAAAGACATGGGTAAGAGACTAGACGCAAATACCAAAATCACGAGCACCTCCGACATTTCCGTGGGAGACCTCGTCGAAGCTGTAGCGGAGCGCCTGAAGGAAGGCACCTCGCGCAAGGCCATCGAGAAGGTGGTCAAGGAGACCGTCCGCCCCTGCGCGCTCGGCAAGGTGCCGACCGTGGTGGCCGGACGCTGCGACAGCGGCAACGACGCCGTCGGCGACGGGAACACCAAGCGCTTCTTCAACGGGCAGCTCCGCCCCGGCGTAGCCGGCCGCCAGGTCGACCATGACGCCGACGGCGTGCCGCAGCCCACCGGCCGCATGACGATCGGGGACGAAGGCGACCGCATCACCGCGGCGGAGCCCGCTACGGCGAAGAACCTCCCCAGGCTCGCCACGTCCTCCAAGTGGTACAACATGGTGCTCCAGAACGGCGAGGTGTGGACCCCCTACACCAGCCGCCGCTTCCTGCCCGCCCAGTACCTCGGGCTCATGCTCCAGGGCAGGGGCAACATCGACGCGGCCATCGCCCGCCGGTACTCGCTGCGCGACTGCTGGAGGCTCCTGGACACCGAGCTCGAGAAGCTCATCTTCATGGACAAGCACTGGCACACGGCGTACGTCGAGCGCTGCCGCTTCCTCCCCGTCAAGACGGTGCAGGAGATCTTCCGCGAGTACCTCGACGCCCTCGAGAAGAACATCAACGACCGCAGCAAGTGCACGTTCTCCAAGAAGTCCGGCGAGTACCACCGCAGGATCCAGGGCGAAGGCAGGGTGGTCCTCTGGACGAAGGTGGAGACGCAGAAAACCGGCAGCAACGGCGCGGTGACCGAGACTACGTCCATCGAGCCCACCCGCTGGCTCGAGGACCTCAACGACAAGATCCAGGACGCGAGGGCCAAGCTCCCGCGCTGCATGTCCTACGCCAAGCTCCTCGACCTGCTCCGCGACTACATGCCGCAGGTCAGCATGGGCACGTTCAAGGACTCCGAGGGCTGCACCCGCTACTGGCTCCCGAAGGCCTGGAAGGCGGCGTTCAAGAAGCAGGGCGCGTACTACACGCTGAAGTCCCTGGTGGTGAACTGCCACGTGCGCTTCACCACGGAGGACGGCGACTGGCACCGCAAGGTGGTCAAGGCGTGCGAGAACGCGCGCGAGGGCCTCGACAAGCTGGTCGCGCTCAGCGCCGAGGACGTGCCGGCCTACATCGTGCACGCGATCCTGAAGAAGTCCATCGAGGTCTCCAGGTTCGACATCGCGAAGTTCCTCCGCTCCGTCAGCCGCTGACGCGGCGGAGCAGGGCGATGACGCGCCGGAACACCCGGTTCGAGGCGGCTCAGGCTCAAGCATCAGCCTAGCGGCAGGCTATTCGCCGAGCTGCCTCGAATCAGATCTGACCGATGCAAGAACCACAGGCGCGGAACGCCGGAACGCGGACATAAAACGCAACATGCGGAATGACGCGCACTTTATACCCTGACCGGCCCCTGGCCAGAACGGCGCGCGCCCTACTATGCGCCACAGTTCTGGCGGTTCCGGTCAAGCATCTGCCACGCAGGCAGGCAACAGGCGCGGAATCCGCAGGATGCCGACGACTGGGGGAAGCACTCTCCCAGTGCGGCCAGCTCACGGAGCACGCACTGCGCATCTCCGTAGGAGCTGGACGCACTGGGACAAATCTGCGGCATGCAGACCTAACGACCCAGGAACGGCGGACGACGGCACAAAGACAAGAAAGAGGAGGAACACATGCACGTAACCATAGTGCAGCTTACCACCAACAGGCACGACTGGGAGAAGAACCACGTGGACGAGGCGGACGTGTTCGCCAGCAACCCGGGTGTGTTCTACGACGGAGTCGAGGAGCACCACGACGGCGACTTCGACGAAGACGTCGAGACCCTGTACGAAACGCTGGGCCAGGCGCTGGCGGACCACGGACTGGAGAGGGACGGGGAGCGGGACGTGATCTGGATCGAGGTGGACCCTGCCAAGACCGACAGCCTGTTCGACGACCCGTGGGTCCGGTTCAAGAAGGCGGCCATGCAGCTCGGCAACGTGTCGGGCCCGCAGTTCAGGACGGACATCGGCCACGAGGTAGAAGCCGCGCTGCAGCGCATACGCGAGGCCTACAACTTCGACTGGATGTACGTCATCGACGAAACGGGCCATGCAGTGACGATAGCCGAGTGGCTACGCGACCTCAGGCGCGAGCACGCGTCCGGGGAGAAGCCGGGGAGGCGCAGGTTCTACCTGCACGCCACCTACGACGGGGACCAGTAGCCGCTGGACGCGTCGTGACGACCGGGTGCCCACCGCGCACGGTCGCTTGAGGCATGAGTCTTTGACCACGACTCATGGCCCAAGCCAACCGTGCCCGCATCTGCCTAGGGCGAAGAACCCGGCCCGGGAACACGACGAGGCAGGCGCCAGGCGACGACCGGGCTTGCACCGTGTACGGGCGGCTGAAGGCCTTTAAGGCGGTAACTCCCCTTCAGGCCTCAGCCTGCCCGTGCCCGATCTGCGACACCGACAAGCATACGGCCCGGGAACGCACGGACTGGCGATAACACAAACAGAGGAGAACAATGGAAGAGAAATTCATAGTCCGAGTCACGGAGAAGAAGACGCGGGAAGTCGTGGTGAGCGCGAAGGACGCCGAAGAGGCGGCCCGCCGCGGCGCCGAAGCGCTGGGAGTCAGGGCTCCCGGAGCCCGCCGGGTCTGCGCGGCATAAGGCCGTACCGATATGCGGGACAGGCGGGAATGTGGTATAATATGCCTGTCGGCGACTCCGCACGGTGCGGGGCCGCCTGCAGGAAAACACAAAAGGAGACACACAATGCGAAAGCTCATACTCATGGCAGCCGCCGCCTGCGCAGCGGCGACCACAGCATTCCTCACCGGCTGCGAGCCGCCCAACGAGACGGTCCTCCTCGCCGCGGCCAACACGGCCGGCAACCTCGGCCTGAGCGCCTGGTTCGCGATCGACGACCCCGACGCGGAGGTCAAGGAGGTCCTCAAGGACGTGGTCACGCTCGTCAGCGACGGCGCGTCCCAGGTCAGCGAGGGCGGGTCGTACCTCGACGCGCTCACCCCCGCGATCCAGAAGTTCGTGGCCGAGAACGACAAGCTCAACCCGTCCCAGAAGAACCTGATCAACGTCGGGGCGTCCGTCATGCTCAGCGCGCTCGACACGTTCATAGACGCGAACCCGGAGGTCAAGACCAACGCCACGCTGGTGTCGAAGGTGGTGGCCTCGTTCTGCAAGGGATGCCTTACGGCGATCGAGCGGAGCAACGACTGCGACAACTGCAAGGACTGCTCGCCGCAGAAGAAGGCGCACAGGATAATGCAGATGAAATACGGCGTCACGGCAAAGGCGTTCATTGCGCCCACCGAGTGACGCACGGCCAAAGCCGATACAGAAAGGGCCCGGGATTCCCGGGCCCTTCTTGCTGTCTACTGGTTCTGCACCTCCCAGTAGGTGTTTCGCCTGCTGTCTAGATCAGACCAGCCGCTCCCGACCATTACGAGCTTCTTCCCGGGCGCCAGCGAAATAGTGCCATCCGAGTCCAGGTGCTGGTTCGGGTACCACAGGAACCTGCCCCCGGACACGGAAATGCCGGAACCGGCTATATGCACGTTGAACGTCCCGTTTGTTATGTACGCGCCCTCGGGTGCGTTTATGCTGAGCGTAGGCGTAGTCCAGCTGTCTTTGTCCGGGTACGGATCGGACACGAACGTACCGCCGCCTATCGTAACTGACGGGGCAGACAAGCTCACGTCACCGAACAGGCGCGGGGACCCGGATATGTCGACGCTGCCCGCGGTATTGTGGACATCCAGAGCATGGAAATCCCCGCCGCGTATGGCCAGCGGACTGTCGTATACGGTAAACCGCCCGTTAAACATCGGCTTGTCGTTGCGCACGTTAGTGCCATGGCTGTAGAACCAGCCGGACTCGACTACTACCGACGGGCTGTTGCTGATGACGACCACGCCAGGAGACGCGGGAAAGTCCCAGTTGGAGTATATTCCGACGCGGATGCCGTCGAGCAGCGCCGACCCGCCGTATACCTCGAGCCTGGACCCCGTGTCTGGGCGCCAGGCATCCCCCGCGCCGCCGTAGATCGCAACCGGCGTGTCCCACACGCGTATGTCCCCGTTGATCGTCGGATAGTAAGCCGGCTGGCCGTTCGCCCCGTTCCCGCGGTACTCCGCGGCTGCGCCACGGCAGATGGTCAACGACTTCGCGCGCTCGACACGCAAACCGCCGAAACCCACGTTACTGGTATCCCCCGTGACGACGATGTCCCCGACATCGGCGAGATTGGCGCTGAAATTGCCCGAAAACACTACAGCAGACTGAGTATTGCTGACCGTGGCGGAACCGGTGAGCGTCAAGTGCGAAGTGCCACAGCCATACAGCTGCAAGTCGCTGAAGTTCCCGCCGGCTACGGCTACGGGGGACGCGCCCTCGACCACGACAGCGCCGTCCCCGAAATCGCCGGACGCCACGGAGAACGAGCCGCCTACCGCGAGCAGCGCCTTACCGGGAATGAAACCGCCGTCCTGGTTGCCGCGGTAAGTCCCGCTCGTGATTGAGACAGCGCTGTTGGTTATGAACAGCCCCCCGGAGAACGACCCGTAGAGCGTGGCGGACGGAGCGTCGTAAATACGGGCCGGACCTGTGAACGACCCGCCGCCGCGCACGCTGAGGTTTGTGGTCGACAGGCTGTGCAGACTCCCGCTGGTGGTCAACGTCACGGCTGCGCCCGGCGCGGCGCATGCCTGTACGCCGGCGTCCGAGACTGCCTTGCCGTTTGCGGCAACCGTGAGGTCGTTCTCCAGCTGGGGAAACGCCAGATCACCGTCCGCGGCCGCGAGGAGTGTCATCGCTCCGCCAAGATACGCGGCGTGTGCCATGGCATCCGCCACGTTGGCATAGTACGGGCCGGTGCGGCTTTCGACATGCGGGAGCCCGTTCGCCTCCAGCTCCGCCCAGTCCTCGTCGGTAAGGCCGTCGGCGGAGTCCAGGTACACCCGCCCGTGCCTGAAACAGGTCTCGTCTAGCGTGATCGAACAGCCGCATCCGGCGTTAATGCCGGAGTATGACTCGTCAGCCCACCCGTTTGCGCCGACCCATGACACGGAAATAGAATGCGGCCTATGGCTGTCGCCGTCATGCCAGATATACGGGTACCCCGTCATCCAGGAATCCCCGCGAGCAGCCCCCTGCGGGACATTCACGTAACCCACGCTAATGTCACGCATGGCGTCACCTGGGGCCAGAGGCCACTCGGCCGATACGGTAAGCGGGTTAGTCTTCATGATGGTATAGGCCCCCGTGCGCAGCGTACCCCCGTACGACACGCTCGTAAGGCTTATATTAGTGGTCACACCGGAATCCAGGGGCCTGAATACGGGCAGGTTGTACGAAGTGAAGTATTGGGAAGAAGCCCCAGCGCTTGCCCTAAAACCCAGGTCAGTGCGGATATTGCCCCACAGCAACGACTGCGGCATGGGAATGGACATCGGGTGAGTCCAGTGATTGTCGTAGTCGTACGTGTACACGGGCTCGCCGTTTACGTACACCGCTACGCCGGGCAGGACAGGATCATCCGCGCCGGAGTATATCGTACGCATGAAACACACGGTAATCCGCCCGTAGTAGAACTTGGTAGACGAGTTCCTGTCGCTGCGCGCCTCGAGCCTGTAGCTGTCGTACGCAGGGTAGTGCCTGATTTCGCCGGTGTCCCAGTCGCGGGCCACGATATAGAGGACGGCGTATCCGGGCTCAACGTCCTGCATGTACAAGGCTATCTTGGCGTCCGGGCGGAGTATGTCGGAAGGCCTGTTTTCCGCCCCCGCGGCGTACGGCTCGAAAGCCACCATGCCGTCGAAGTACACGACGTCGTCTACCGGTATCGGCGCACCGTCCTTGACCATGTTGCACACGACCTGTGCGCCGGGTTTGGTGTCTACGACAACCACCCCCAGGCCCGTGTCGTACTTGTGGCGTCCGCCGTAGAGGTCTACGTATCTATTCTCGGACACTGATCCGTATGCAGCCGGCTGCGACGTGTTGCGCCATGCGTACATGGCGTCCCACACGCGGGGGTGCACGTAAGCAAGCTCATCCCTGCCGTATAATGCGCGTATGCCGTCGGGCCCCAGGCGGGAGATGCCGTTGGTGCTCGGCCAGTAGTGCGGCGAGAAGCCCCCCTCAGCGGCCCACGTCTCGTTGGAGCCGGCCCACGGGGCGGCGATGCGGTTGGTGGCGTACACATACTCGCCCCACCTCCAGTTTTCCAGGATCTCCACCCAGTTCGTGGGCCAGCCTTCGGGAACCTGGGTCTCGTCGTCCGGGTAGTCCTCGTCGCTGTACCACTCGGGCGGGTCGAGCTCCACGTAGTGCCTGGTAACCTCCGTGTAGTTCGTCACGAACGACGCGCCGGATATGACTCCGGAACGCTGGTCGTCGCGAATCTGGACCTTGGGTCCGGAACGCGCGTAATCCGGGAGGAACGACAGGAACAAAGCGGCTAAGGCCGCGCACAGGTGTCTTGCAGTCATGGTATGGCTCCTTTTGCTTTTCGAGTATTATACCAAAGGTACCGGCGTTCGGGTAGACGGGCATGGACACCACAGAAGGGAGACAGCATGTTTGACTTGTTCGGAAAAGTCGCCGACGCGGTGGCCGACGGTGTGTCGACGGCAGTGGAAGGCGCGGCAGACGGGCTGGCGCTCGGAGCCAAGATCGCAGTCGCGGGGACCGAAGTCGTGGCGGGAACGGCGGTCGGCGCCGTAAAGGGCGCCGCCGACGGCCTCGAGAAGGTCGTAGACAAGGTTACGGAGGGAATATGACAGAGGCGTACAGGAAGAACAGGGCCGAACGCATCGCCCACGCCTTCAAGGCGTTCTCGGAGCACGAGGCCACGTTCATACCGACCTTCGGGTCTATCCAGATACTGGACTGGCGCAAGCCGGGGACCGTGCACTACTGGGTGAGGTACGTGTTCGACCTGGACGCACAGCGGATCTACATAAGCGGCGACCTTGGCTCTGCGGTCGTGCACCCCACGTGGCGCGCCACGTTCGAGGCGACATACCGCAACGTGGCCGAACGCGAGGACCCGAACGACGTGAACGAGGGCTACTTCCTCCAGAAGGTGGAGGCGACCAGCGACAGGTACGTGTACGACAAGGACGAGGCGGAGCAGTACGTGAAGGAGAGATGCCCGGGAATCGTGGAAGAGGAGGACGCACTCGAAACCGTGATGAACGGCTTCCACGACGACTACGGGCTGGCGCACCTCGGCGACAAGGCGCGCAAAATCCTGTCCGACTACGACGAGGACTACTGGGAGTGGATCGAGGACGCGGGACGCAGCGTGGACGGAAGGGTCTACCTGTGGCTGATGGGCCTGAAGCTGGCATGGAAACAACTACATGAAAAGGGGAGCAATGGCGAACAACTCAAAGGGCAGCCCGAGTGCGCCCGTCCGGAGTAACAAGACCCTGTGGGTGCACGTCGCGACGGAAGGCCTGTCGCGCAAGCCGGGGTTCAAGTACGAGCCCATCGAGAAATGCAGGCTGGAAGTCCCGGACACGGGGCGCGAGGCGTACATGCGGGCGGCGGTGGAGAAGTATGTGCGCATCCACAAGTTCAGGTGCGACGCGTTCGCGCCCACCGACGACCACAAGCTGGTTTACCAGGCGCAGTCCTGGGGGTACGACCAGGCGTGGATCAACGCGGACGGGTTCGTCCTGTTCGTGGGCACGCGGGAGCCATACGTGCGCCCGGGATGGCTGGACGACAACGAAGCACAAGGAGAACCCATGAAGATGAGATCAGCCGAAGAGCTCGAGGAAAAGTACGGACGCGACTGCTACCTGGTGGTCAAGGGGAGCCACGGCAACCTGTCGCTGCCCCGCGGCATGTCGGAGAAGGAGGCGGTCAGGCGCTACGAGGCGCCCCCGTACGGCCGCGCAAACAGGGCGTACGCCACGGTGGTGTGCATCCCCAACCCCTACGGCGCGGACAAGCAGCACCGCGGCTGGATCACCGAGGGCTACCGCTGGGCCGAGGATCCGGACTCCACCGAGGTGCTGCCGGTCAACCCGCCCAAGCCGATGGACGACGACATGGCCGTGCTGGACGTGGTAGACAAGGACGTGGTCATCACCGACCCGTGCTACTTCGTGAAGGACGAGCTCTGGAGCGACCTGTGCGAGAAGTGGCTGGGGGACGCGAGCCGCGTAAAGCCCAGGCTGGTGGAGATCGGCGGCGCGAAGATGGTGCTCGCCAGCACCATCTACGGGGACTGGATGTGCAAGCTCGAGGGGACGAGGAACGGCGAGCGGTGCAGGTTCGGCACGTTCACGGCCGACGCGGGCATGGTGTGCGCCGCCACCTTCGAGAAGGCCGACCCGCACGGACTCCTCGCGAAGCTGCCGGCGTCCTGCTGGACCGTCATACGGCAGTTCACCGGCAGGATCACCATCAAGCACGCGCGCAACGAGTGCCGCCTGTTCGGCTGCGGCCGGTCCGAGGGCAGGAACGTGCAGTTCGAGAGCGCGCAGATCGGATAGGAGGGGCCATGTCATCGCACTCAAACGCAAGCCAGGCACACGACTTCTACTACCACGGCGTAGACGAAGGGCTGAGCAAGGACTACTCCGGATGCACCGTAAGCTACGAGGGCAACACCGCGTTCAGCTACAGCACGGCGGTCGCAAAGGTCATCCCCCGGAAGGGCGTTAAGCCCGGGGACGTCAGGACGAACAACGCGAGCGCCGGACTGACCCTGCTGTCCTTCAACCCCATGAGCGCCACCACCGCGCAGCACCTCTCCCAGCTCGAAGGCGCCAGCCCGTTCGACGTGGTGCACGTCCCGCTGTACAGGGGGGACCGCGACTTCACCCCGGAAATGCTCGCCAAGCGGTTCGCGGAGGAGCTGGAATCGTACGCCGCCAGGCTGAACAGGGCCGAAAACCGGCTCAAGTTCATGACGCTCCTGAACTCCCTGCACCGCCTGCAGCGGGATGCCTGCGAGAAGTGGGCCAGGCCGCTGCGCGGCAGGGCGCTCAAGAAGTTCGACAAGCTGGACGTGTCCAAGATCGCGGAAGAGATAAAGGCGCGGAACAGGAAGGCCGCCACCAAGGCCGCAGCCGAGACGCGGGCGGTGTTCGCCAAGTACCTGAAGGACCGCCGCGGAAGGGACTACTGCGACTTCATACGCTCCCTGTTCGACCGGTGGTTCGTCAGCCCGAAGTACCACTTCACCGACGAGCAGCGCAACCTCCTCAGGAAGAAGGTGTGCGGCCCCGACGGGTGGAACGGACTGGCGTACGTATGGGTCGCGGACGACGAGATCAGGACCTCCAGGAACGTCGTCGTGCCGGTCAGGGAGGCGAAGGTCGCGATGCGGCTCTGGGCCGCCGGCAAGGACATGCGCAAGCTGCGAGTCGACAGGTACACCATAGTGTCGTACCAGGGCAACACCATCCAGATCGGCTGCCACAAGATACCGCGCGAGAACATGCTCGCGCTGTACGAGGCGGTCATGGGCAAGCCGTTCCCCGAAAAGCCGGAAGGCCCCGCGGCGCAGGAGGGAGCGTGATACCGCATGTGGACGATCAGCCGCGCCCTCGCGCGATCCACCTGTTTGCCGGCGCCGGAGGGGGACTCCTCGGCGGACTGCTTCTCGGATGGAGAACCGTCTGCGCCGTGGAGATCGACCGGTTCTGCCGTGACGTACTCGTGGCGAGACAAAACGACGGAACCCTGGAAGACTTCCCCATATGGGACGACGTGCGCACATTTGACGGAAGGCCGTGGGCCGGATGCTGTGACGTCCTGTGTGGCGGCTTTCCGTGCCAGAACGTGTCGCCGCTCGGCGACCGCACCGGCATCAGGGGCAGCAAGTCCTGCCTCTGGTGCGAGTTCGCCCGCATTGCCGGAGAGATCCGCCCCCGGTGGGTTTTCGCTGAGAACTCCTCCGACCTCGTCAAGCTCGGGCTCGACGTCGTGCTACAGGACCTTGACGCGCTCGGGTACGATGCGGAATGGAAATGTCTGTCCGCGGCCGAGCTCGGCGCCCCCCACGTCAGGGACCGGGTATGGGTACTTGCCAAAGCGCGAGAGCCCGGACTACAGGGAGACGCTGGAGCGCCTGCAGCGGCTGGCGCGGGACATCGCGGCGGGGCGGAACCCGCCGCTGCCCCCGAAGGAGTTCGCCTACTGGCCGACGCCGACGCGGAGCGACGCGAAGAACAGGGGCGTCCCGTCCCAGCTGACGCGGCGGTACATACCGCTGAGCTGCAGGGTGAGGATGACCCCGAACGGCCGGTTCGATGCAGGTGGTGGGAGAGCGAACCCGGAGTTCGTCGAGTGGCTGATGGGGTGGCCAATGGGGTGGACCGCCTTGGAGCCCTTGGCAACGGCCAGGTTCCTCACGTGGCGGCTCTAGCGTTTCGGGACCTGTACATGCGGTTCGTGCGGGAGGGGCTATGCTGCGCAGGTACTTGACCGTAGGCGTGTGCGCGAAGTCCGTGGAAGTCGACACCGACGGCGAAACCGTGCGGGACGTCGTGATCCACGGTGGGTGCCGCGGGCAGGCAAGAGCCCTGCCCGCGCTCCTCCGGGGAATGCGCCTGGACGAGGCGATAGCGCGTCTCAGGGGCGTGCAGTGCCGCAACGGGACGTCGTGCGCCGACCAGCTCGGAAGGGCGCTGGAACAGGAGCGCGACGCAGCCAGGAAAGCGGGAGAGCTCGGACAACTACTCAACAGAGAGGCATAAAGATGGACATAGCTGAAGAACTGAAGAAGCCAGAGGGAGCCGCAGTGGCCGGCGCAATAGGCGGACTGGTGGCCGCCACTATAGTTCCCGCATGGGTGATCTTGTCACTGGGCGCGCTAACAGCCGGAGGCGTGTACCTGTACAACTGGATAAACGAGCCGGATGCCTCGAAAAGCAGCGGCGATACACCAAACACAGCGCCGGAAAACGGCGGAAAGGACAACTGAGATGACAAAGGAAGACACCAGGAAAGCGATCGAGAACCTGGCGGAGACGATGGCGCGCGACGAATACTTCGCCGCGTCGGAGAACCGCATGGTCGTGACGCCCGAGAACATCGGCGGGCTCATCGAGTACCCGGCGCTGTTCCACGCGATGCAGGATAACCGCGAGCTCAGGCCCGCGCTCAGCGAGGCGATGACCACGGGAAGGGCGCTTACCGACTTCCTGTCGATGCCCGCCGAGGAGTTCCTGCAGACGTACGCGGTGGTGGACGGCCCCGTGAACCCCAAGACCAACAAGCCCTACGGCACCGACACCAAGGTGTACGCCGAGTGGCGCGCGTCGCAGGAGAAGATACCCGTGTCGACGGAGCAGTACAACATGTTCGGCAAGATGGCCGTGGCCTACAACGACCACGCGTTCGTCAAGTCGCTCGCCGGGTACGAACGCATGCGCAACGTGGTGCTGAAGGCGAACGTGTGCGACGTCCCGTGCATGTGCAGGATCGACAGCCTATACATCAGCCCGGAGGGCAAAAGCGTCACGGCCGTCGACATCAAGACCACGAGCGACCTGTGCACGTTCCACCGCGCGGCCGAGTCGCTGTACTACCGCGAGCAGCAGGCGCTTATCCTGCTCATCCTCGCGGCCAACGGGTTCGACCGCGCCCAGGCGAGGATCGCCGCGATCGAAAAGGGCCCGATGCCCCGCTGCGGCGTGTTCGAGGTCAAGGACATGGCAGCCGGCCCCGTAGCGGCCGTCAACAAGGCCCTGCAGGACTACGCGACCGACGCGCTCACCGGAAAGTACAGCACCCGCTTCGAGGCACCGCAGCTCATATGAAGGCAGAGGACTACGGCCCGGCCGTGGTCCTCGTCTACGGCGACGGGCGGCTCGAGGTCGCCCTGCTGCACCCCTGCGACGGAGGCGAGGCCTACATGGGCCCCCTCCTCCGCAAGGCGGTGCAGTACGCCAAGACGCACTACGACTCGGGCAGCATAACCGACGTGCTGCTATCCGAAGGCGAGATGCAGGAGCTGGACCGCCAGGACGGCGGCCTGGCCGAGACGTGCAAGGCGAAAAGCGTACGGCACATATACTACGTGTCCTACCGCTGGAACGCCGATGCGTGCAAGAAAACCTACCACGTCGCGGCCCGACACCCCAAAAACGGGGTAGCAGGCGACGCCGACATACCGGACTTCCTTGACAGGTCGGGCGTCCCGAAGGGCGCGGAACGGCTTGTCTAGGGGCTGAAATAGCGGCTTTTTGCCGTTATAACCTATACAGGCGAATTAGAGGCTGCCTGGAGTCGCGCGCGGGTAGCGCCCGCGGTGACTTAGTGGGGAGGTCCCACGGCCGATTCAATGCTCAAAAGAAAGGTAAAAAATGAGCAATGAAGTACTGAAGGAAGCGCTCGCGGGAATCGCGGGCACAAACGACGAATCCAAGGGGCAGACCGTCGAGCAGCCCGCCGACCCGGCCAAGGCCGGAACGATGAGCGACGCCCTCGGAGTGGTCGCGGCGCAGATAAAGCCCGCGCCCGCCAAGATTCCGGACGGCAAGGTCATCGTCGCCGTGCACCTCGATCGGGTGGGGTACAAACAGGGCGTAAACACCGAGAACATCGGACGCCCCGCGAAAGATGAGCGCGGCAGGCTCAGGAGTCCCGATTGGAGGACCTTTGGCGTCGCCGTGGGCATCAGGAACGGACATGTCATCGCAGGCAATGCCATATACGGGCGGTGGAGCCGGGATGACAACAACAACCCTGTCCCTAAAGTGACTGCGTGTCACTACCTCATATGCCCCAAGTGCGGCTGCCAGGTCGACCAGCCGGCAGAGGTATGCCGTGCGAAGGACATGTCGGGGGTGAAAATCCCCAACAGCACGCCGGCCAGGGAGATCCTGGCGAAATGGGGCGAATGCCCCAGGTGTCGCGCAAAGGGAGCGTGGGTCATCGACAAGGAGCGCGAAAAGGCGATCGTGGACGAGCTGGCCGCCCAGGTGGTAGAGGCCTACTGCGCCAGCGAAACGGCGCTGAAGCCGTTCCTGGCCCCGGCCTTCTTCACCATCGGGAAGAAGGGAGCCGTACCCCCAGAATGGCAGTGGCTGCAGGACAACATGACCGCGGCCGGCGGCACGCTCGCGCCGTTCGCCGCGGGCGACACGGGGGACGTCCTGCTGTACAACCCCAATGTCGAGTTCTGGATGGGGTGGGCGGACAACCCCCACGCCTCGGGGCTCTTCTGGGTAGAGAACGGCACGGCGCGCCGCAGCCGCGAACCCCGCGCGCTGTTCGACCCGAGGGGCGTAAATGGCCTCTAAGACAGAGAGCCCCATCAGGGCCGCGCGGAAGCGCCTGGGCTTGTCGCGAGACGAGCTCGGGCGCATCCTAAATGTCTCGGGGCGGACGGTTTCGTACTGGGAGACGAGGAGGAAACTCCCCGACCCCAGGCGAGCCGCCGCGCTGAGACACCGGCTGCAGCTGTCGGAGCTTGACCTCTGGCGTGCGCTGCACAAGCCGGCCCCGAAGGTGGGCGCCACGAAGAGGCAAAGGCCATGGTGACAACAACGCCCGTGGTTGAGACGACCGTGGAAGTGCGCGTCGTTCGCTTCTCGGTCAAGCTGGCGAAAGTGGTGTTCCCCGGCGGACACCACCTCGTCGTGGGTGGACGTCTGGTGTCGTCCCGCAAGGGAAACGCCACGACGCCGCACCCCGACATGCCGCCGTACGGGATGGGGGACTTCCCCGTTCCGTTTCTCGAGTGGTGCGACGGCAAGCACCACGACGTGTATGTCGAGGTGATGAATCGCCTCGGCAAAATGCACAGGGTATCCGCCGTACGCGCGTCGACCGCCCTGTTCACCCCGTGTGGGCGGGAAGAAGTGCGCGAGTGGATAATGAAAGGAAAGCCATGATGAAGCTGCTCGAAGACCTGGTAAAGGCCATCGACAGGCTGCTAGACCCCGTCTGCCAAGACCCGACCGCAGTGCTGTTCGGCGAGTACAACGGACACTATGTCCGTCTGGTCCCCATAGTGGGCGCAGGCGGGCATATCGACCGCTGGGTCCCGGACTTCGACGAGGCCGACCGCACTGACCGGCTCATAGCGCAAGGCCGCATCCAAGCCCGGGACGACGCGCAGCCCGCGACGCAGGCGACTACACCGGCGGCGCAGGCGACGTTCGACCCTGCGGGGGTGGCGGGCCTATGATCAAGCCCGGCAACACGTTGTACGCCGTGAAGGCCGACGGCGACTGGTTTGTCAAACAAGCCAAGTCGCCACGGCAGTTTCAGTTCCTCTGCATAGAGGAGCAGAAACAGCGCGGCTACAACGTCCCGCCCGGGGGGAGGCATTGGTACTATCCCGATATTTATTGGGATGATGCCAAAAAGGGCTGGTACGAGGTGCGCACCGGAGAGTTCTGGCACGCCAGGCTCCCCGACTACGTGCGCAAAGCGCTCCAGCGCAAATAGTCTTGGCGCGCGCGGGTCCTCTTTACCTCCGACCCCGCGCGCCTTTTTTTAGATGCCGCCTGTTAATACGCGACCGCGAAGCGTTATTACTAATAATGCTGGAGGCATATAAGTGCCAAGAGGCAGAAGAGTATGCCAAAGAGAATCTCACTGCAGGAGGCGTACAGGCGCTTCCACGCCGAAGACAGGGCTCGCCGGGTATTCCAGCGCGAGCTGCGACGGATCGAGCTCGAGGTTGAAGCCCTCAGCCTAGACCTCGCCGCCGCCAAGGCGCGGCAGGACGCCGAGGAACGCGAGGCGGCAACCCGCGAACTCGTGGAGCGCATGTTCCACGACAAGGCCTTCAACCGCACGCTGAGGGCCTTCACCGGCCGCACGCCGCACGGCTGGAAAGTCGCGTGCGGTTGCGACGGCCGCATGCTGCGGCTCCTGCGGGAGCCGGGCTGGCCGGTGCTGGAGGAGGCCATACGGAGGATAAGAATAGCCAAAGGCATGGTGAGGGAACCATGCAGGTGCGAGGCTCGCGTAAAACCCGACGCGACCCTGGCGCTGAAGATAAAGCTCGGGTACTAAACCTAAACGATGCCGTGGCCTGCGACCACCGCCCAAAGAGCCCCGCATTCCAGCGGGGTTTCTTTTTTAGCTGCCGTGTTCACGCCTTAATTCTGCACGGAAAAACGCTATTACACATAACGGGAGCAATAGCCTCCCCGTCGACTGGGCGACGTTAAACAGGGGTTAGGCCTAGTGCGGTAACAAGAGTTACGTCCTTGCACGCGGGGAGGTCCTGCGTGGGGAGAGCGGAGATAGCATCAAGAGCTCTGGAGAGAAGACATGGACATGAAAAAGCTGATCATTGTTCACCCGGGGAACGCGCACCTAGATGACTACGTCGCGTGTGCAGAGGCGCTCGTGGCGGAGGCCTGGCAGGATCCCGACAGGGCTATAACCCTGCACCAGAGGGTGGCCATCGCACGGCGCGAGCCCACCCCCGCAGAGGTGGAAAACCCCGACGTGCTGGTCCTTGACGTGGGTGGTGTCCACGATCCCAAGAAGGCCTGCTTCGATCACCACCAACTTCCCCGTGGGACGCACGAATGCGCGATGACGCTCTTCGCCAAGAGCGTCAGGCACCCCACCACGGGAGAGAGCCTGTACGACATCATGTGCAGGCTGTATCCGTGGTACGCCACGCGGTGCACGCTGGACTCGTGCGGGCCGTACAACGCCGCCCGAGAGGAGGGCGTCGAGTGGGAGACGGTGGCGAAGTTCCTGGGGCCGTTCGAGGACATCGTACTGTCTGCGTTTGCAGACGGGACCGACGACGAGCGGGTGGGGATCACACTCCACTTCGCTAACGACATCCTCGTCAAGATCGAGGCTGAAAGCCGTGTCAGGCTGGCGCTTGAACGCTGGACCACGGCGCAGGGCGTGGACGTAATCGACTTCACCAGGGCGGACCCCGCCGACGTGGATGTCGTGAGCGACGCAATCCTCGCGCCTGTCCGCGGAGGAGTCGCAATCCTCCACGACAAGCGCGGCACCGGATACGCACTCCTGCGAATCAAGGACGACCCGCGGGTCGACTTGTCGAAGGCGAAGGACATGCCGTGCATGCGGTTCTGCCATGCCAACGGGTTCTACGCCACGACGAAGGAACCCGTGGGGCGCGGCGTCCTCGCGGACATCCTCGGCACCGCCTACGTGGAGCAGAAGCAGCCCTAACGCGGCTGCGACGCGCCGCGTCACCCGTGACGGCCCAGCAATGGGCCGTCTTTTTTAGCTGTCGGTGCTGTTAATCCGCCGCGCATGCACGTTATAATACATGTGCAGGAGTATAGCTAGCAATGTCGGGAGATTCGGCGCACCACCTGCACGAAGTAATCCTTTGGTGCGTCGAACCGGCCCGGCAAAAAGGGGGTGGAAGTCCCCTGCCCGACCCTTACGGAACTTGGGGTCGGGCATTCTATTTCAAGAAAGGAGAAAAGAAACAATGGGTGCTGGACCCGTGTCATCAATATACAGCTGGCAGGGAAACAGGCGAGACAGGCGAGACGTCATAGACCTGCTTCGCAGCCACGGCTACGAAGTGAAGGAAGTGACGGCGCTGGAGGTCCGGCTGGCGGAAGCCTACCCGGACAAATGGCGCAATAGCCACAGGCGCGTAGTCTTCAACCCAGCCGACGTGCCGGGCCTGTGAGAAAAGAGCCCCGCATCCAGCGGGGTTTCTTTTAGCTGCTGCACAGCTACTTAATTACGGCCTGCGACGCGCTATTACAGTAAAGGGCAAGAATAGCCCGTAAGAAAGGAAACCAGACTATGAGCAAGAAAACCAAGACCAAAACCATCGGCGCCTGGGCGGAGAGCATCGGCGCCAACGTGCGAAACAACGCCCACTGGACGCTGATGCGCACGGGAGAGGGGACATTCGCGGTAGTGCTGATGCGGACTCTCATCGTGCGAAACGGTACCGTGATCGCGGTGGCTGAGCTGGGCGCAGTCGCCCGCGGCTCCACCCGCCCGCACGACGCCCTGTGGACGCCCGACTCGGACGAAGTCCGGGAGGCCAACGCGCTGCTGGCCCGGGCGGAATCCAAGAACACGGCGGATCTCCCGGCAGCCCTGCTGTCGGGGTTCAACAGCGCCCTCCCCTGGGAGGTGCCGGAGCCGCCCAAGCCTGCCGTTCCGTGGTGGAGGAAAGTCCTCACGTGGCTCAGGTTCAACTGAAGGCAAAGAGCCCCGCATCCAGCGGGGTTTCTTTTTTAGCTACTGTGCCAGCGCTTAATTTCGGCCATATTTCGGCTATACATAATACAGATGGGTATTACATCGTAGTACCTCAGTACGCTGGCCTCCCGGCGGCGCCGTTCGCGGCGTCCCGGGCCGTCCATGCGTGACGCACCCCAAGCGGCTGTGACGCGCAACAACTGGGTTCTCTACGAGGCTGAATGTGAGCGCAAAGTATTGGGGAGTTGGGCGGGGTAATGACCCGTCCTTTAAGTCCACGGTAAGACTTCCGTGGCAAGCCTTTCACAACCCAAGAGGATAAGAACATGAGTAAAAACAAAGGCCGGCATCCTACTGCCAATTTCCTCCACCCAATCCACGTCGGTTACATCGGTGTCCTGAACGTGGACATCTGGGTCGCCGATAGTTGCGAGGTGGGCGAGTTCTGCACTTTGGACGGAAGTGTGCGGGACGCCGCGGAAGGGGAGTGGGTTCTTGTCGGTCATGATCCAGCAATGGAAGAGACCAACTTAGACCTGATCCTCGGTCGCGTATCGCAGCGGAAAGCCATTCAACTCGCCAAGAATGTCATCCTGAAGCGAGGTGGGGTGGCTGACGCCGCGTAGCTCCTCCAGGCCGGGGTGTGGTCCCTACCACGTAACTCAAAGGGACGCGTCGGATTTCACGCCACATGCAGACGGGGTGAAGTGGGGAGTAGCCTGCGAGCCGTAGATCGCGGGCGAAAGCCACGGAGCGCATGCCGTCGCCCCCTCAGGGGTAGTGTGGAGTTAGCACGACATTGTGCCGCTAGAAGTCCGTGGAAGTCGTTGCGTAATAACGAAACCGCGGTGGAGTCGACCGTCCACGGGGGCGCGTAACGAAACGCCCCCAAAACGGTCTTCCCGTTTCAACGAAAGGAGAACGACAATGTACGACGACAGAGACTGCTGGGGCCCCTGCTGCTCCGTGTGCGAATACAAAGGGCAAGCGTACAAGCCGTGCGCGGTGTGCGAACACGCCGAACACGACGACGCCGAACCTGGGCAGGCGAAGGACCCCGCGTCATAGCGGGGTTTTCTTTTTTAGCTGTCAGAGGTCGGGGTTCATCTTCACGCCGTGTCCGATGTCGGTCTCGGCCGTCTCGGAGCCGAAGCTGAAGTCGTCCTCGTCGCCCTGTGAGCCGGCGATGCGGCCGGCCGCCGCAAGCGTCCCCCGCACCTCCTCGGATCCGTCGACCGGCGGGTCGAAGCCCTCGACGAGCTCCGAGACGCTGAGGTTCTCGACCTGCGCCATGACGTCGTCCGCCACTGCCGCTGCGCTGGCCTGGGGCGGCAGGTCCGACGAGACGGCCTGCACGGGCGTGTCCTCTTTTTTAGCTGCCGGAGGTGCAGACCTCCGGACGCGGCGGGGGCGTGTACGCCCCGACACCCTCGCGGTAACGGATTCGTCCGGCTTGGAAACGGATTCACTGTTTTTGGTAACGCCGTCGGGGGTTTTGGGAACGGGTTCGCTGCTTTCGGTAACGCCCGCCGCGTTTTTGGCAACAGCGGAAAACGCCCGTTCCGCCCAGTGCAGGAACGATTCGCACGACACCGCCACCGAGCCTTCCCCGAAGCCGACGCGCGACGTCACGACCAGCCCGGCCGCCCTCAGCGCGGACATGGCGGACTTCACCGAGTGGGCGCACTTGCTCAGCGTACGCCCCAGCTCTTCGTATGAGTGCGGACGCGGCACGCCGCATTCCAGCTCGTCCAGGACCAGCAGCAGAAGCAGGCGCTCCAGGGTCTTGAGGGACAGCCGCACCGCGCACATCCTGCACACCGCGTAAGGGGAGTACCGGCCTGCGGGGAGGGTGAGCGGACTGGACAGTCCGATGGACACCGGCACGCCCGCCGGGGTGTTAAATTCAAGCCTGTCGAGTGTCACGGCAGCGGTGTTTTCAGTGGTCATTTTCTGGTCTCCTTTGTTCGATGGCGTGTATTGTACCATATCGTCCGCGAAAGTGCAAGGGGGAGAGCGGTACAATTTTTTGTGCTTAAAGTACAAATGCTTGTCCTTAAAGACCAATAAATTGTACCGAATGTAGGTACAAGAAATTGTACTTTAGGTACAAGAATTTGTACTCAATACAGGTAGGAAGTATGCCCGCATAAGATACAAAGAATTGTCCTTTAAGTACAAAAAATTGTACCTGAGTCTCGCGTGCGCGCGCGTACGTAGGCGCGCAGGTAATTAAAAAACTTACCCCTAACAGGGGTAAGTAAGTTTTTTAATTCGATTGGGGGATTCAAGGGGTCCCCCACAATCGGTTGCCGGCGTTTTGGGAATCCCGGGGGAGCCCCCTCGTTTTGACCCCTCTCGGAGGCTGGCTCGCATACGCTCGCCAGCTCCTCGGGGGTCGACCGTGTCCCCCTTGGGATTCCTCCATCGCTCGGCAGAAAAAATTTTCAACTTCCCCCTTGACTGCCGCTCTGGGTTTTGGTACACTTCTCGCCGTTCTCGCAGAAAGGATACCCATGCAGAAGGAAAAAACCACACAGGCCCGTAGGGCCAGAGCAGGCAAAGCAGGAAATACCGGAAGCACAGGAAACACGAGAACAGCAGGCAAGGCAGGAAAGACCAGCAAGGGCAAACTCACCAAGGCGCAGCGCATTGCGAAGCGCGCCCGTGACAGGAAATACCGCGAGAGGGTTCGCATGGCCAAGGAGATGGCCGAAACCCTTCGCCCCGGCGTAGACGCAGGATCCAGCTGCACCGGTCCGGCTCCGTGCATCGAGCCGCCGCGTGCGGCGAACGTGCAGGACGTGTTCGGCCTCATCGGCCGGTTTGTCGTGACCGAGCTGGCGGAGCGGGGGATTCCCCTGCAGCTCCGTCCGCCGACGAGCCCCGAGCCCGGGGTCACGTGCCAGCCGATCACACTCCCGGACGGGCGCACCGCGACGTTGACCGTGGTCGACGTGGACGCGGTCGACCCGCTCTCGGAGCGCAGCGTGATACCGGCGCCGATCCGCATGCACCTCCTCCGCCAGCGCATGGCGAGGGAGATCTCGGACATCGTGGACTCGCACCTGGAGCTGCCGTGAAGTTCACGAACATCACCCGCGCGGGAATGTACTTCACCTGCTGCCACCGCGAGGTGGCGCCGGGCGAGTCTTTCTACGCGCCGTGGCCGACGGTCCGGAACGACCGGGCCGTGCGCACGGCGATGCAGGAGGGCGTGGTCGCCTGGGAGTCCGGGAAGGACGAGCCGGAGGTACCCGGAAGCCCGAGGATACCCAGCGCCGAAGCCCGCGCCGCGCAGGCGGCGGCCCGCAAGGCCAAGGAGGCGGCGCAGCACAGGGCGGACGCGGCCAGGGCCAAGGCGCAGCGGGACGCGGACAACAAGGCCGTTGGGGAGCAGATGGCGCGCATGGGCACGTTCAAGGTGCCCGGCCCGATTCCGCTCAGGCAGCCCGAGCGCGTCGGCGAGCGGGAGAGGCCGATCACGGCCGCGGACATCATATCCAGCGGGAAGCCGCAGTCGCTGGCCGACGTGATACGGCACAACAGGGCCGTCAGGCTCGTGCAGGCGCAGGCGCAGGAGGCGGCCGCCAAGGCCGCGAAGGCAAAGCGGGAGCAACGGGAACAGCAGGCTCAGACTCAAAACACAAACACGTAAATCGAAAGGTCAAAGACAATGGCAAACCAAGACAAGGACAAGGTCGTTATCGGCAAGGGCGCGAAGGCGGGCAAGGCCGTCAAGGCCGTCAAGGACGCCACGGGCGTCAAGGACGCCAAGGAGCCCGTCACCTGGGGCTCGGAGGGCTACCTCCGCGGGAAGTTCGACGACATCGTCGACGTGGCGGAGATGACCCGCAAGTGCAAGGGCACGAAGGCGGTGAAGGCGCTCGTGGCGGCCGCGAGGTCCGACAAGGACCGCCTCGGCGTCCACAAGGTGTACCGCGCGACGTTCCAGGTCCCGGGCGAGGACCCCCGCGAGGGCGTGATCGCGTGGATCTCGTTCGGCCTCAACGGCGGCGGCAGCCAGGCGGACTACCTCGACGCGCTCAAGCGCCTCGTCAAGTCCGGCGAGCTCCAGATCTTCGACTGCGTCATCGACGCGATCGACGACGTGGCCGACGTGCTCTGCACCTACGTCCAGAAGGCCGGGGCCGCCGAGAAGCCCGCCAAGGCGAAGAAGTGAGGGGGCCTGCCATGGGATGCAAACAGCTGACATGCCGTGCGGACGGCGGCGGGGCCGCGAACGCCAGCGCCAGCGCCAGCGCCAGCGCCAACGCGAACTCGGTCGGCCCGGCCCCCGACGGGTCCTACGCGCTCTACGGCCCCGAGCACATCGCCTTCGTCGTGAAGCGCGCCCGCGCCATGGTGAGCGACGTGCTCCACGCCATGGGGCTCGGGACCGTGTCGAAGGAGGCCCTGCTTACGGTGGCGTCCGACCTCCTCAAGTTCCTAGACGAGGTGATGGCGGACTCGCTGCCCGTGCTCGGCGAGGCGCGGTTCAGGAAGCGCTTCAGCCCGTGCGCCTGCGGGCGCGAGACGGTCGGGCGGTCCGACACCGACAGGCTCTCGAACGGGAAGCCGAAGCTTGAGCTCAAGCCCAAGGCCAGGCCTAGGCCGGCAAAGGCGAAAGGCGGCCGCCATGCCTGACCCCAGGGCCCTGGAGACACGGCTCGGCAAGGACAAGGCCTACAGCCGCGCGTCCGGCTTCACCGACACGGAGCGCTCCATGGGCTTCGTGTGCCCCAGGGCCGACGCGTACGGCGCCCGGGAGGGAGTGATCCCCCCGGGCGTCGCCGCCGTCAACGGCCTGGTGCCGAAGGGCATGCACCGTATAGCCCCCGGAGACACGGCCAAGCACGCCAACGCGGCGAGGGACGAGGGCCGCACGGACGTGGAGCAGTACCGCGAGTACTACGCCCAGGGGGCGGAGGCCCAGCGCAAGGCCGGGGCCGCCGTCGTCGCACGCCGCGTCCCACCAGTCCCGCCGGCCCCGCCAGTTGCGCCGGCCCCTCAGGCCCATAGGATTCCGCAGCTCCCGCACGTCGTTGCCACCGTACGGCCTCCGGTCCTCCCGCAGGTTCCGCCTCCCGCACAGGGCAAGGCGCCGCCCAGGGGCAGGGCCCGCAAGGCCGCCCATACCGTCAAGGCCGCCACGACCGCCAAGACCGCCGCGGCCCCCGCGCTGGGACGGGCCAGGAGGCTCGCCTCCCTGCTGCCCGCTGCACCGACGCCTACGTCTGCCC
>Ga0310694_10001103_pt1 | contig 31930 bp, 66 predicted proteins | sample 174DNAGHGhighgp2_FD_203884 | JGI IMG/M metagenome (GOLD analysis project Ga0310694, IMG submission 203884) | Sheep rumen microbial communities from Palmerston North, Manawatu-Wanganui, New Zealand - 1742 DNA GHGhigh gp2 (v2) (version 2) | ecosystem: Host-associated > Mammals > Digestive system... | reverse complement strand
AGGGGGGGGGGGTCACTTTTAGAAAACATTGAATTTTTTTTCTAGAATTTATTTAGCAAACTGTTCGTACATAAAAAGCATGAAAAATCCCCCAAGGGGGTGGGGGTAACGTAGGTGGGGGGTAGTGTGGGTGGCACACCCCCACAATGTTTCACGTGAAACAATCAAAGGTGGATTGCTCCACCTTTGTCAGTTCTTTTTACTTCATGTTCTTCATCTTCTCCAAGGCAGTCCACTTAATTTGTCTGATTCTTTCCTCGGTCAGTCCAAACTTTCTCGACAATTCATATTGGGTGTATTCTCGACAACCAAAGCCAAACAGACCACACACGATTTCTTTCTCAATCTCCTTCAAGCCATTCAGCAAGGCATTAATTTCAGTCCTTGCGTCCTCGACCTTTGAGAAGGTGTCGGCTGATGTATCAGAAGCCATAAAATCAAGCATAGTTTTCTCTTCTCCGTCCTCGTTGCTGATAGGTGCATCAAGGCTTGATGTACTAGCAATCTGCGAAGAATACACAAGGTCAGAAGGTGTGCGCACGCTGCGAGAGAGGTCAGTGAGATAGATGTTAATTTGTTTCTTCACGCAAGTCAATGCCCAAGTAGAGAAGAGTGTTTCACGTGAAACATCGTAGGTAGCTACGGCGTTGATTAAGCCGATATTGCCACACTGCAATAAGTCCTCGAAATCACGTCTATTTCCGTAGGTGGCTGCAATACTCCACACAAGGCAGAGATTTGCTTCTACGACCTTGTTACGTGCAATCTCGTTGCCGTTTTGCGCCTTCTCGATAAGGCTGCGCAAATCGGTATCGTTGATAGTAGTCTTGCGCTCGTTCATCTCTTTACGATAACGTTCCATGTTCTCGTTACGTACTACGAAACCATTCTCACCAAAAATAACATTTTTCATAATCTAATATTTTTAAATTGTTAATAAATTCGTTGTTGTTTGATTTCTGAGTGCAAAGTTAGCACATTTTTTTGAAATAACCTAATGTTTTGATAAAAAAGTGTTGTTTATTAAATGTTTTTAACTAAATCTGTATATTATTTCATATTTTATTCATTTATTCATGTTTTATTCATTTGTTTATTATATCATTAAATGTTCTTTCTGTTATATTAGTACATTGATAATTGCAAATCTAACATCATGGATAAACCTTTAACGTTTGTTAAGGAATTGATTCTCAAATGTATCAATTTGTTAATAAGTGGTATTAAATTGTGAAAAAGTTTAAAAAAACGGCTAAAAATTTGGTCAGTTCAAATTTTTTTCGTAAATTTGCATCGTCAAACAAGACAAGCGTTCTTTTAGAGAGTGATAAACAACATTATTAACTTAATTTCTTAATCCACAAAGAATATGGAAAAAATGGAAATTATGGCATTAATTGCCAACGAGTTCGTTAAGGGTGCAGCAAGCACTATCGTAGTTAACAAGTCAGCCGATTCCTCTATGAATAAGGGTCGTGGTGCGAATAGGAATCCGTTCTTAGGTCGTACAATGATTCGTAAAGAGTATTGCGGTTTCGTTATGGGTACGGATTACACCAACTCTATCGAGAATACCGCAGACCGCATGGGGAATGACGATGCAGAAGCCGATTTGAAGTCAGTATGGCACAAGCCAACTGCTGCGTATGGCGAATGGTTCTCAACTGACAAGAAGACTGAATCAAAGGTCTACTTAAAGTTGCAGCGCAACGAGCAACAGAAGGGTTTCAAGACCACTACTACTTACATGGTTGATGGTCGTGACGCAACTACTGAAGAGATTGCAGCCATCGAAGGTTGGTTGAAGAAGAAGAGCGAATCTCTTAGCTCTACCCAAATTGAGATGGGTATCGACAAGGAGCATGAGCAACACTTTATCCTTCCTCAACTCGACACTATCGAGGTCATCAAGCAAGGGGATAGAGAGGTTCGTCCTTACGACCTCTTGCACGAAGTCTTTGCAATGGCGGTTGCAGCCGTATAAGGTTGAAGGGTGAGGGTAGCAATATCCTCACCCATTTTTTGTTTTATAGAAAATGCGTACTTTTTTAAGTCTTAATAAGTGTTAAATAGTTTGGTCAATTCACCCAGATTTAGTATATTTACATCGTAACAATTTAAATAGATTTAGAAATGGCAACAACAAACAAGACATCACGTCCTCTTTATGAGATTGCACATGAAATCCGCAAGGATTGGGGTTCAAAGGTTTACTTTGGCGCAAAACCTTATCTTGATGCAATGGCATCACTTAATTCCATCAACGACAACTATGGATGGGATAGTGCTAAGAGCATTGTATTGTATTTCCTTGGAAACGCATCAACTTGGCGAGGTGAGACTGCAAAGCGTATCAAGGCTGAACTTAAGGCAATGACCAAATAAAGGTCATTGCTTTCAAATAAAAATAGATTTATGGTAATTAGATTTCAATATCAAGTTAAGAGACCTCTCCCAATGTTCTCAAACGATACAAGGGAGCGTTATGACGTTAAGGAGTTGACCCATGAGTGTGACCCCAACAAGTCAGACAGAGAGAATCTTGACGATGCTTTTATTAAGGCTTGTGAATTGGGTTGTGACCCTAATAAGAATGTTCGATGGAGATTTATCAATTAGGCTGTACTTAATTAAGTCAAGGATATGAGTATATTAGTTCAATGTATTAAAGAGACCTATACTTGGGATGGTGATGGTGAGCAGCACAAGTAGAGTATTGTAAATGAAATGGGGGTAGGTGTTGAGCCTACCCCTTATCTTTTACCCCCCCTTGTACTTAATTAAGTACGATTAAACTTGAATGCAACCTTATATCCACCATTTGGTTTGCCTTGTCTTTCAGCAAAGAATAGGTCATTCTCAATGACTGCAAGCAAGTTTGCGAAGTCGATGGTGAAATCCATTCCAAACTTATTAAGTGGTGTTGATAATCCTAATAGATATACATTCAACGTACCATTAGGATTAACCTCGACTCTATCGTAGTACCTTGCAAACTCGCCACCAATGAACTGCATACACTTAACATTGTGTGCAATCAATGTCTTCCTAATCAACTCATTATAGAGAGTTGATAATTCTTTGAATCCATCTTCTGCTATTGTCATAAATCTATTTTTATGGTAATGATATAGATGTTGGCACAAATACCAATCAACCTATATTGGTTATTATCTGTTTCATTTTATAATTTCCGTATAATCCCTTTTCATATATGTGGAATACATAATTACTCCACCAACCTCCCCATCCTTCTACGAATATAGGGTAAAAAATGTATTTGAAAGCCCAAGCATTTGTAACAACTTTCTTAAAGAAACTATCTTCTTTAGGTTTATATGAAAACAATATTCCGTTAAATGGGTCATACCAAATAGTATTTTTCTCTAAATGAAGCATAAAAAACTCCCATATTTTACGTTCATCTATTTTATCAATATATAATCTCTCGCCTTCTTCTGTTGATAATGCTTTTAGTTCAAAATCATCACCAAACAATTTTTTGAAAAATTCAACTATTTCTTTCATAATTGTGTCAACTGCTATATTGTTGCCATTTTTATTTACCAAACATCTTTCCAATAGCAAGGTAGATTCTATTTTCTGTGCCGTGAGCGAAGTCACAATCCAATGTCCATCCATTATTATCACGGAAATTATCACAGATAGATTCAACATAGTCTTTTTCTTCTGCTTCATAGTAATATTCCATACCACTATCTTCCCACATTCTTACTTTGGTGACTTTGCCTTCGTCAATGCCTATCGTAACCTTTACACCACCATTTGGTAGTTCAATCTCTCGCATATCGCAAAAAGGGTAATTAGAAGGTTTGCCGTGCTTCCACACCAACTTTCGTGCTTCTTCAAAATTCTGTTGAAGAATCTTTTCTACATCTGTTTTTCTCATAATTCTTATCAATCTATTTTTAATTGTTTCTTATGTAAATATACCAAAAAAAATTGGAATAACCAAATGATTACTCCAACTTTTTTCATTTATTCTGATGTTATTTGTTGTTTTAATAGTTCATCTTCTTTAATGTCAATGAATAAAAGTTCTTTTCTTGCTCTTGTCAATGCCACATATTTAAGGTTCATTTCTTGTTTGAATTGCCATTCTTGTTGATGTGGGAATTTCAATGGGAGTTTATGTGGGAGTAATATCATTACTCTATTTGCTTCCAATCCCTTTGCCTTATGTATGGTGGACAATATAACTGCATTCTCCACATTCTCGTCTGAGAACAACTTATTGATGTATGATTTCAATTGTGTTGTATCTTTAATGGAATACGAGCAAATATTCTCAATGCACTTGCATCTATCTTCAAGGTTAAGATACCTCATTGCATTCTTTGCGGATGCTTCATCGCATTTTCTTTCCTCTTTGATTGTATTGATGCACTTTTGTTTCTCTTCATTGAGATACTGCAAAACCTCGTTGATGTCCTTTGTATTGGCATTGGCGATTAAGTTCTTTAAATCGTCTGCAATGTCTTGTCCTTTAACTATTGCGGTGATACCACTTTCAATGAGTTTCATGCACAATCCTACGAGTGGTGCAGTAGTTCTACACAATATCATATCATTGTCTTGGAACAATGGTTTTGCCAATTGTTTCACGTGAAACACTTCACCATTAATTGCATTCTTCTTTGGTTGGATATGTGGCACGATTTCTTGTGCAAGCTTAAGTATATTCTTACCACAACGATAGTTAACTGACAATGGCAGTTCAATGGTGTCGTCTTGGTTTGCAATCTTATCAAACGATTGACAATCAGCACCTGCAAAACCATTGATTGCTTGGTTTCTATCTCCAACTGCGATAAATCTACCATTCTTTGATGCACAAAGCATCAGTTCTCGTTGTGCTCTATTAAGGTCTTGTGCTTCATCTATAAACACATACTTATATGTTGGAATGCAATCCTTATGGAACAATGGCAATACAATCATATCAACGAAATCTATTGTCAAGTCCTTTGGCATCTTATATGCTGTCTTAAGCATTTCATTACACACCTCAACTTCATCAAAGAGAGTCAATATATTATGTTCATCACAAAGGTTTCTCAATTTAGATAAGTCATTCTCACTATGTTCAATGAGATTAACTCTTGCAAGGTCATATATCTTTGTCACATTGCAAGCAAACCCATAAACTTTTGCTGCATCAGTAGTAGGTGTAATAATGTTGGATAGTTCAAGAGCATTATTCTTTACATACTTCTGATACTTCCAACTATCCACCTTGATACGCATTCCATATTCCTTATGGTTATATAGTCTCTTCAATACACTATAACCAAATGCGTGTAGTGTTGATACCTCTGCATAACCCTTTAATTTGGTCTTTAAATCGTTTACAATGAGGTTATTGAACGCAAGGAATATAACATTATGTTCAGACTCACGGAGACGCTTACAAGCGCTTACAATGGTTGTTGTCTTTCCACTACCAGCAACGGCATTGATGGCAATGTTATCATTACCATTCTCCACCGCATCAAATATATCCAACTGATAATTTGAATATTCTAATCTTTTTAAATTCATAACGATGTAAATATACCAAAAATAATTGAGATAACCAAATGATTACCTCAATTATTTTCTACCAAATCTCTAATTTCTTTCTCTTCTTCTTCGTCAAAAGCTTTATCAAGCCAATTGGTGTACCACTTTGGATATTCCATAAATCTATTTTAATCTTCTATTATTTCAAGTTGACTATCGTGCCATATATAAATCCTTGCAGTAGCATGAGGAGAGCCATCCTTGTTCATCTTTGCCACAATGGGTTCAACGTCATCCCAATGACAACTATAACCAAGCACAATGCCATATTGCTCTTTGTCGTTGATGGATTTAACCTTGACCCTTGTACCACTTGGAATCTTGCTATTGGTCTTAATGTATTCATCCTTTAATGCAGCAAGTTCACGCTGCAACTCTTCTCTTCTCTTTACGTATTCGTTCTTATCCATAGTTCTAATCATTTAATTGTAGTGCAAATATACGAAATTTATTTCAATTGACCAAAAATAAAATGTTAAAAAAATAAAAAAGGGACTAAGCCGTATTGCTTAGTCCCAACCACAACAAATTTACGTAACAATTAAAAAGATTAGATTAAACTTGTTGAGAGAGGTGAATTTGAATCACCGAAGACTCCGAAGAGCCACATCAAACACGAATTTGATGCCCATTTGTCCACATCTACCCTTGCGGATAGTTCTCCTCTGGTATCTCTCAAATATATCGTTTCATTTCCTTTGTCTCATTGACAATGCAAAGATATATTTTTACTTTTTAATTTCAAAATATTCGCCTCATTTTTAACACTTCTTAACAATCTTCAAAGTTCTCAATCATATCGTAGATGTGTGTTACGATTGCAGTCCAAAGGATTGGATGACTCTTCTTGATGTCATTGAGACTATAGAAAAATGTATCTCCATCTTCATCAGCAAACCAACACTCCACACCCAATAGGTTATTGATGGTCAAGCGTAGGAAATCTGCATTGCATCCACAACTGCTTTGAAAGTTGATGTTTTCACCAAAGCAACTTGGTATGTTTGGATAGTATTCAAACTGAACACCATTGAACTCACCACACGCAATGATGAACATTGCAATTGCGTCTTCTATTTTTACGTTAACTATTTTTTCCATCTTTTTGATTCTGCTACTTCAAATTTCTTTAGATATTTGTTATAATCTCTCTTTACTTCCTTCATACTCTTTCTCTTTGGTGGAGTGTAGGAATGATGATAATAAGGATATTCCTCGTGCATAATCAACACTTTTTACCCATATAGGCACTTGGTGATGTAATCTTACTCTGATACTCAATCAGTTTGCTATAGTCAGTAAACTGAGTAAAGAAAAATGCAATTGGTTTCATTTAATATACGCTTAAATTATTCAACTTATTATTTGTGATGTCACCATCAAGGTGCTTATTTAATTTCTTCTGTACTAATCACTTCGTGACCCACATAATGACTAAAACTATGAGCATAGTCATAAGGAGAGTTATTCAACATCTCGTCAACCTTGTTGGCTGCATCATCATCGTTCTCAGCCTCAACCTCGACATACTTGTTCATTACGATGTCAACACTTACTTGATACTTTTTCATAATCTCTAATCGTTTAATTGTTTCTTGTGATGTAAATATACGAAAAAAAGTTGGATTGACCAAATGTTTCTCCAACTTTTTTATAACTTTTTTTCTTATTCCCCTTGTGAGAGGTCATAGGCACGATTTGTAGCCTTCAACTCACCCTTAAAGTCACGCAACTGCTTCTGATACTCATTGACCTTCACACGACCCTCAACGAGTGACTTGGTAAGCGTTTCCAACTGCGGAGTGCGCTTCTCCTTCTCCAATACCCAAATGGGAGTAATCTGCTCACGCAACTTCTTGTTTGCTTCCTCACGATTCTTCAAAGAGGTGCGAACCTCTACTTGCTTTGTGCGAATCTCTCGCATCTTTGCCAATTCCTTTGCCATAACCTTTATTTCTTATTAATTTCAAGTATCTTTATATCCTTCTCACCATTGGTCACATCGACTGAAAGACAATCAAGCCAACTCTCATATTCCCCAACGCTCATATCCAAGGGAACTGCCAACTTCAACTTCACCTCAATGGTGGTCTCGGTAATGGTATCATTTTCATTGATGACACCAACCTTCTTCAAGAGGTATTCCTCAATCTGCTTTTGGAAACAAGGAGAGGGAAGCATATCATGGACATTCTCATAGTCATCGACACGAGTGTAGAAGATTCCTTCTTCGTCCTTGTGGTATTCCACTTCAAGATGATATGTGTCACCATCCGAATCCGTCATGTCTTGGAAGACAATCACATAGGTGTCTTCGTCCAACCATCCCTCTCCCACAATCTCGTAGAAGATTTCCTTAATGGAATTGCTTGTAAATTTCTTTTTCATAATCTTAATCTCCCACACACATTCTAAATTCAATACCAAACTCTTCCCAAACTTCGCATCCATTTTCGTTGGTACGAAAGATGGTTGTGTTAATGTGCTTATAGTTCACATCAAAGAACTCATTTAATCCTATTAACTTATCGCCAATGGTGATTGGGTCACTTGTGAGATTAAACCCATTCAACTTGTTGTAAGCCTCAACATAAGTGAGATTGCTCACCAACTCGCAAAGTTCATTGTATTCCTTCTTTGCCAAATTCTTTATTGCTTCAATCATAATCTTTAATTGCTTATTGTGATGCAAATGTACGAAATAAATTTGAATTGACCAAGAAAAAAACCAATTTTTTTATGTTTCCAATAGTGGTATTTCTTCAATACCAAAATTATACTCATACATATCTGCAAACTCATGATGGGCAATAGCCTTTGCCAACTCCATTGAATGCTCACCCATCAAGTTATGAATGGGTTCAAACACGCTCTTAATCTCGTTTGCAATGAACTCTACCACTTCATTGTCACGCATATCCTTATCACTCGGAATAGCGCACAAACACCCCTTCGTATCATCATCAACGTCCACATAATATACCACTTTTATGCTTCTATTCATATTCACCATTCATTATATCATTTTCAAAAATACACTCACAAATCAATTGATTTCTCTCAGCACCCTTAGAGCCATTTAAAAACTCTTCACCACCAAAGGGAGCAACCTCTTCACCCAATTGGTCTGCATCATAGTCATCAACACAAATCTCGTCCTCATACCAATCACTAACCTTTGTCTTGTCGTTCAACATTTCAAGCAAATGCTTGTTGTTGAGACGAAAGATGGTAATAAAACGGCACAATTGGTCAACCTTCAATTGAATGTACTCAAACGTCTTGTCATTTATCTTGCGACAAAACTGACAAGTGTCAACGTCAGTACACGTCCACTCATTCACATCAAAATGAATCGTGTTGTCTTGATTGAATTTACCATTAAACCACATAATCTCTAATCTTTTATTGTTGATGCAAATGTACGAAAAAAATCTGAATTGACCAAAAAATCAACTCAGATTTAACAATTATTAATTATTCATACAAGGTATTTTAATATCAAAATCACTTCTACCATATCTTGGGGCAATAATTCTCACATACCCTTTTTCTTCTTCAATATATTTTTTAAAGAAAGCCCCTCGTTCTTTCAATGCTGCTGACAAAAAACATGAACCTTTATCTTTTGATGAAACATAGAAAGCAGATTGTTCTTTTTTTATGAGTTTATTGTTTATATCATAAAAACCAATAGTGACTATTACATCGTCATCCCCTAATACTCCATAATCAAAAATGCCACTTTGTGTTACAAGTTTGTAACATGGCTCGTTAGAGAAAAAAACGACCATCCCATTCACATCCTCATAATAATATGATGTGTAACTTTCAGTTCCTTTTAATTCATCGGCATTAAATACCGTTTTGTTCCAACCATTCTGTGCATTCACACTCAATACCATCGTCATAAGGCAGACGAGAGCCATAATAAATTTCTTCATAATCTCTTTTTATTTTAAATTAATATTAAAATTTCTTTCTAAATGGGGAAGGTTTTATCCCTCCCCCTTAACAAACATTACTCACACTTAATTTAACTCTCTCAGTTACCATTCTTCACAGAATCTCACCTCGACAGATGTATCTTTAATTCCTTGACTTGCAAGGTAATCAGCAATCGCCTTTGAAAGACCTTCAACAAGATTCTTTGGGTCTTTGATACGCTTTCTAAGCGTCTTTGTATAAACCTCAAATTTCTCTCTGAAAGGATTGTCCTTTGCGACAAATTCCTCAAACTCGTCATACTTTCCTTCTGCGAGTAATCCACTCTCATAATGGAAATTCGCATCAGTCAGTCTATCTTCAATGAGCACCTTCATGCGCTTTGTAGCCTTCTTATGCTCTTTGAGCAACTTCATAAGGCTATCATAGCCATAACCCCAACCACACTTGCTATTTGGGCTAGTGACGTATTTCTTGCGTTCCTCGGCAGTGAAACAAGTTGAATCGTCCTCAATGAACTTGTCGATTCTTTCCTTGCACTCTGCAACGTCCTTTGCCCATGCTCCATAGTGTTTTGATGGCGTTTTCTCATTACCTTCAACACAAAAGTCATAATGAACTTCTCTACGCTTTGGGAAATCAGAGAATCTACTTGAGTAAATACTACGTTCGTAGTCAATTTCCGTTACCTTGATAATGCGATAGCCATTATAAATGTCTAACGACTCTCTACTTGTCTTATGTCCACTTCTTACACTCATAATCTATAATCTTTTAATTGTTCTTTCTATGGTGCAAATGTACGAAAAAAAAGTGACATGACCAAATAAATTTGTAGAAAAGTTTTAGAAAAATCTATTATGGTCGCAAAAATCAAATATGAAAAATGGCTTGGAACACTCCCCAATGTCCAAGCCAATCAATTTAAAAAGGTTTTATTCCTTGAAAAAACCAAGAAGTTCCTCAATCTTCTTGGTTATATCATAAATATCACTTTGTTTCAATAAATTTCTCATATCTTTCTTTCAGTGCAAGTGTTTCCTTGTATAGTTTCTCAACACTTGGGAAATGTGATTCAGCTTCCCACCACAAGAAAAACTTGATGTCACCCACAACTTGTTCCAAGTCCTCAACGAAAAGGTCTTCAAGTGGTATTTTCTTCACGTTCTGACCATCAAAATACTTAAAGAGAGAGTATTTCTTGATGTATGCTCCATATTCCTTGCCCAATGGGTCATTGGAATAAACCACTCTGCAAGGGCATAATACGCTTTTCCGTGTGACACCAAAGTAGTTTCTACTATCACCAATGGTATGATATTCACCCTTGCGAGCCTTGATATAGGATTCAGAGAACTCCAATCTCTTATTGCCCACAATGCTCCTTAACTCTGCGAGCAACTCTTGCTGCTTTGCGTATAACTCACTTGTGTTGTCTAGTACCATAACCTTAATCTTTTAATTGTTTTGTGGTGCAAATGTACGAAAAAAAATTGGACTGACCAAATTTCAGTCCAATTCTTAACAATTATTAAGAGTTTAGATTATGTATCAATCCCATTCGGCAATGTATTTATCTTGCTCATTGTCAAAGATATTTACTTGTGGGCATTTTGCTTGACGATAGAACTCTGCACCCTTTTTGAGAGCAAGAACCTCATTGTCAGTATTGTAGTGCTTGGCAGTTTCCTCAATGGCAATGCCATTCTCATCCATTTCGTAGCAATGTACCTCAAAACGAGCAGTTAAACCTTTGATGAACTTGGACACACAATTATTGGCAAGAGAAATCATTTGGTCGCCATGAGTGTTGCAATACTTCTCGATGTGTTCGTTTACTTCATTATCTTCGACACCCTCGTCAATATCCATAGATTCCCATACAAGAGCATGAACGAACTCCTTAAAGGTTTTCTGCACCCTCTCATAGTTATCGTAGTTCTGTCTGATTCTAATCTTATCCATAATCCTAATCTATCATATAATTTACACAACCATTGTCTTCTGCATACTTCTTTGCAGTCTTTTCCCAATAGATATGCAATGTTATCTTACCTCTCATAGTCCTACACCTTAATAGATGAATGTATAGGTGGCAACATCAACGCTCATGCCATTTTCCATTACATAACCATCTTCGATGCTCATTTCAATTTCATAGTCGCTACCCTTGAAATTCTTTTCAAACTTCTCAAATAACCAACGTCTTACATCATGGATGTCATGCCTAATAAGACCCCACTCATGATTACCTTTTACCTCAATCACCAATTTGGTTTTATCACCAATTGATTTCTTTGATACCTTTTTGGCTTGAACTGAGCCATAACCTTGCCAATGTTTAATCTTCATATTCTCTAATCGTTTAATTGTTTCGTAATGCAAATATACGAAATTATTTTCAATCTACCAAACTTTTCTTAATAAAAATGACCCACAAAGTGCATTTTTAACACTTCGTGAGTCTAGAAAAAGAATTTAACAATAGCTTATGCGTTTACTAATGTATATACTATATCCTTATTGAACTTTCCTTCAAGGAAATCAGAAGAAGAGAATGATTGACTATAATTTATGTAATATACATATATATGGTCAAATTGGTATTTCTTTGCAAGTCTCTTGACTGCATTCTTTGCGCTACCATATCTCACATAAGCCTTAACAAGGTGTTCAAAACACCAAGCAACCTTTTCATTGGTTTGATAGAAATGGGGGATGCCCTTATGCCATAATACTATTATATAACACTTATCCATACTTTTCTTTCTTTTAAAAACGGATGGGGATTGCTCCCCACCCATCCAAACAAAACCAAAGATTACGATTATGAATACCTCTCAATAATATCTCTCAAGACTTGTGGGTACATACTATTGCTCTTTGCATCAAGTGCCATCTTATCAAAGTGCTTTTCAACAAACTTTGAGAGAATGTCACGTACCTTTTCCTCATAATTGAACTGAGGAATGGTGATTGTTGCATCAGCAACACCCCTAGCATCGTTGATTGCCTTGCGAATAATCTTCTCTTGCCAAGGCAAGTTATACTTTGCCTTAAGAACATTCTCAACGATTGCAAGGATTGATAACCCACTATCCTTATAATATGCCTTGCACATTTGGAAATTCAAAAGCAAGTCAGCCTTGCTCTTATAAGTATTGAAAAACTTGTTCTTTGCCTCTTGTGCTTCAATAGCCATTCTAACTTTCTTGTTGCTCATAATCTTTAAATCTTTATTTGTTTATTGTGGTGCAAATATACGAAATTATTTTGAATTGACCAAGAAAAATGGTGGAAAATATCTGGATTTAAACAATCTTTAACACTTTCCACCTAAAAAGGAGATTAAATAAGTTTATATAGTTTACACCATTTTCTTACTGCTTGGTCACTAACGCCATAATATCTACCAATTGCAGACATATTATTATCGAACTCTTTTATCTTATCCATCAAGTCTAATACTGGTGGTCGTTTGCTTATTGTGTTATGGGCACATTCTTGGCTACAATAAATTTTTTGTTTATTTGTTAATTCTTTTCCACAATTCTTACAATATCTTATTACCTTTGGCTTTCTAAGTTTTGCTTTTACTTCTTTGGCTCTCTCTAACTTCTCAGCCTTTTTTCTTTCTCTCTCTTGTTCAGAAAGTTGTTTTAAATCTATATCACTTATAAACTCTTTCTTTTCATATCTTACTTGATTCTTTCCTCTATAACTTTCTGTTTGAGCATGACAATTGGGGCAAAGTAATTGTAGATTTTCTAATCTATTATCATTTCTATCACCATTAATGTGATGCAATTCCAATGGTATTGGTTCTCCTTCCCATTCTGTTCTCTTGCATTTTTCACATCTATGTTCTTTTACACCTTCTTCAAGCAATCGTCTTTTAAGATTTGATGTGCTATAAGGGAAATCTTTTTGTAATATATCTTTTAAGTCATAATGTTTCATTGGTTTAAATTTCATACCAACATTCCATCCTTGCCCAGTGAAATGACTTACATCAATATTATATTCTTTTACTCTTTTTTTGATTGTAGCATAATTTCCACCTTTGGCAACAATACCAAAGTAACGTGCCATACCAGCATAACTTAATGATACTTTTGCTGCTTTTTCATAATCTTCTTTAGTAAATCTATGTTTCATATTTATAATCCTTTATTATAAATATAATAACATTTTTAAAAATATCAATAGATTTACACCTTTTCAGTTAGATTTTTTTTATTTTGTGAGCGAGAGGGGACTTGAACCCCCACGGGACTTACTTTTCTGCCCACTGATTTTTAAGACCAGCTTGGCTACCTATTACAACACTCGCCCATATATACCAAAAAACACCCCCTATTATTGCATCTTCGCAGACCAATAGGAGGTGAAATAATTACTTATGTTTATCATTCAAATTTACTAAACACGTGGTGTTGTCCATTTTGTGATGGTCTCCACGTAATTGTACCCTCCACGTTTTCTTTATCGTATTCTAACGATAACTTATCGTGTAAGTCATCAATGGTTTCCACCTTAATGGCATTTGGCTTAACTGAAAGCACAACAAGTTTGGGGTCATTAATCTTTTCAGTAATGATACCCTCGACTACTTTGGGGTTTCTATTAAGAAACACACAATTGCCAAAGCCAAAGTTAATATCTGATTTAACACTATTCATATTGCAAAGATATAATAAATATTTAAAAAAAACAAATTATTTGCGAACTTTTTGATAACCCTTCAACTTTTTTCGTTTTGGGTGATACTCCACACCATAGGATTTCACATCAATATAAGATGCAAAAATCCTTGAATCGATGTTATAACAATGAAAAAGATAAGTTCCAATCATTCCTCAACTTTTTTAAGTCGTTCTTTAAATTCCTTATTGGAAGCGATGCCATTGATGATAATGGCAATCGCTATAATGAAGAAGATAGATGCCCACATAATTAATCCTTTTTATAGGTAAACTCACCATTATCTTCATCGAATGTATACCCACAACCTTCAACCAAGCAAGGGTAAAAATAATCGAAGAAATAATCGTCATCCCCAACAATATCTGTATAGAGATATGGATATTTCAGCACTCTATTAAAGATGTCACCCCAATAGGCAATGATAATGCACTTGATGTCTTTCTTTACGTGAATGCTATTGTCATTGCAAGCAAACCATTGGATATAACGCACCTTATATCCGTGCAACTCTTCATTGCGGATGATACGTGTAAGTTCCGCTTTGTCCTTCTTGTCCATGCGAGTGGTAAGAAACTCCACATCTTTCTTGTTGATAAGGTCATAGATATAACTATCCTCGCCATACATTGCACTCTCTTCAATGAACTTGTTCCACAACTTTACAAGGGAAATATCACTCAATTTAAGAGTTTCCAACAAGGTAGCCTTTTCCAAAGGATTGTAGGAATTAATGGTTCTATCATTCAAGAAACCTCTTACGTTATAGCCATTTGCAGCCACGTAGGAACGCATTTCCTCGTCAGTTGGAGCAGTTGCCCAAGCATACTCCATAATCTCCTTCTTAAAGTCCTCAAAGGGGTCAGTGAAGATGCCTTGTTTGCTCTTATAGAGTTTCATGAACTCTTCAACTTCCATTCCAAGACCACTTGTAATATACTCAGCAATCTTCTCGTCAGAAGGATATTCAAGACCCTTCTTACGACACTCCTCACGAATATACTTACGGAACGTAAGAATTTTGTTTGCTTTCTCGATAATGTTTAATTCTGCCATAATTCAAATCTCCTTATTTTTTTGTTTTGTAATGCAAATATACGAAATTATTTTGAATTGACAAAGAAAAAAGTGTTAAAAAAATGCAAATGGGAACTTGTCTCGCGACAAATCCCCATCCAAACCTAACTAAAAACCTAACAATTTAATTATGGAAAACAAAGAGCGTCTTTCAACGCAAAACGAGCATGTACCCTATACTGAATCGAATCAATCTTTTACGCAACCATTGAACGTTTTAATTGCGCAACGTATGTCAATCTTGAAAGAGCGTTACTATAGATTATCCCAATCTTGACCACATCATAGGGCGTGTTAAAAATGGTGAGGGGGCTTGCAGCCAAAAAGCGTACACTCATTCTCGCTTGGGGCGACACTGCCCACCTCACCTTGATTGTCTCACACCTTTAGTAGCATAATGGCTTGTTAGCATCCTATCTCAATATAGAACGGCACAAGCAATGCTGTGAGTAGGGTTGTCAAACAACTTGATTCATGTTGACGTAACCAAGCGCATGATACTCGGCTAAATTTCGCTCGCCTTTTTGGCGCGTCATTGATGGGTCTCATAGAGAGCGCATATCGTAATATCGCTCGACCCTCGGATATTTTAATTCTATGAAGGGCATTTCACCCCCTAATGTTTTCGTTCGATATATAAGGCAAACCTAACAAGTGTTATCGTCAGTCTTTTTCTATCATCTCTCAACCTAAACACTTAATGTTTCAGTTACCTTGGGCGACCTTTTAGGGTCGGTCTCTAATTCTTATTCGTTTCATTGCTATTTCGACTTTCTTCATTAAATTATACAATACAAGCTAAATTCGATATTCCCTAATAGGGCGGAGGTCTTTCCATTACTTCTCTCTTTTAATTGGTTTGACATTTGGTTTACTTTGGAGCGAAGGGGGTGGGAGAGCAATGCTCCCCAGCGCACCCTTACTTCAACTTCTTGATTTTGTAGAGTTGAACGGTCTCGGTCTGTGCCTTTCCATCCTTGTCCCTAACCACGTGACCATTGTCATCGGTCAAAACTCGCTCTACCTTCTTCGAGGGTATGGCTACCACTCGGTTGTGTCTTGTTGCTCGATTGAGCTTTTGTTGTCCACTCATTTCTTTTTTTTTTAGTTGTTAATTACTTTCTTTTGTTTCTCTCACGTTGCAAATATACGAAATATTTTTCTAATAACCAAATTTCTTCATAACTTTTTTTGGTCTTTAACACTTGTTAATAATCTGCATTGGCTGCAATGATGTCAAGCACCTCAATCTCTTCCTTGATAGCTGCTTCCAACTTATCATCGTCAATGTCGGCAAACTCATCGTCATCAACTCTGAAAGAGTCAAGATTAACTCCATGCAAAGTGCAGACATACTTGTCATTCTCTTTTACTTCAAGACCTTCAATGGTCTCTCGACAAATGTAACCTGATTCAGTTTCGTAAACTCCCATAACTTATTGTTTCTTTGTTTGTGATGCAAATATACGAAATTATTTTGATATAACCAAATAAAATCCTAACTTTTTTGATTTTTTTTTCAAAGGTGGTGGGATATTGCACCCACACACCTTATATATTAGAGATACTTGCAGCCTTACTCAGCAGCGACCTCTACGTTTGTGGGCGCAAGTGCTGCATCCAACTCCGTCACCTCTACCTTTGGCTCTTTGGCGATGCCAAGACCCTCTACGATAGCCTTTGCGTTCTTCACGTTAATCTTTGGATTGCACTCCATAGATTCCATAGCAGCCTTGAAATCCTTCGTCTTAGTGCTATACTTGTCGTAGAAACGGCAGAGAGCGTGAGCCACATTGGGGTTCTTGAACAACTTCTCGTTCTTGTGGTACTTAGCGAAGAGTTTCAGCCAAGAGAAGATAGTTTCAGCCTTCTTCTCGTTGAACTTGTCGTAACCGCCCAAGAAGGTGCATACACGATGTGCGTTCTTACCTACTGCGAAATAGACGAGATAGGTGATGGGATAGTTACCATACTTGTTGCTCATTTCTGCCAACTTCTTGCAGATGTCGATGTGAAGCAGACGCTTGTCCTTGTTCTGCGGAAGCGAAAACCAATTGGGCATTCCAATACCCTTACCGCTACCATTCTCTGCAATCTTGCGTACACGTGCATCAAGCGTTACCTTCTTTGTTGTCTCATTCTTTTTTGCCATAATTCTAATCTCCTAATTTAAATTAATTAATAATGTTGTTTATTTGTCTCTTTTTTCTTAGTTCATTACTCTTTCCAAAGTAATGGCAGAGTGTCGATGTCAAACTTTACTTTGTAAACATCTTTTGCGTTCTCAACTGATGACCCATCATGAATTGCCACGATGTCATAGTTCTCGTTCTTGTGCTTGTAGGTCGTTTCGTCAAAACGATTGATTGGTGACGTGAACGAATCAAACACGATGATGAAAGGTTTGTTGTTGAATCCCAACACCACACCACGCTTTCCATTGCGCAAGGTGACAACTTGATTGATGTCGATTTTTACTTTCTTCTTTGCCATATTTTTTATTGTTTTTGTTTTACGATGCAAATATACGAAATAATTTTGAACTGACCAAATTTTAACTGGCTTTTTAACCCATTTTAACAATTCAATGATTCCATTCCCATAATTCGTTTGCGAGAGTCTTTACGTCTATAATCTTCCATTGGTCTGCTATGATTTCAAGCAGTCTGTTAAGACATACATCGTCACCATACTTCTCAGCCCAATCTCTGATGTCTTTTATTGCTTCTACCATAACCTTAGAGTTCTTGAATTAAATTACACTCTTTATAATGCTTGATGGTATCATCATCCGCTTCTTCTGCTGATGCGATTTTCCAATCATCATAGTCTATAAAGAGGTCTGCATCACGTGCGATGTCAATCGCCTCGTCATCAGTCTGCGCTCCACAATGGACTACCATTGAATAGCCATCAATACCAATTACGTTAATCAACCAATACTTTTTCATCTTTCTAATCCTTTAATTGTTTTCTGTGGTGCAAATATACGAAATAAAAATGAATTGACCAAACTTTTGAGGTAATTTTTTTGTAAATCTCTGGTTTTTTAACCCTTATTAACAATTAAGGGGATTCATCTTGCGACAAATCCCCAAAATCAACAACCAAAAACAATAAAAACTACGAAAGTCAATCTCTACCAACAATTTGTGCTTCTCTTTCGCCACAAATCGTAAATTGCTTAATATCGGCTTCCTCGGCAATGTTTCTACCTTTTTCAAGTGCATCACCTTCATCCTTGCCATCAACCTCTACAATGATTGACGCATTATAATTATACTGAATCCTATATTTGCTCATAACTTTATTATAAATCTATTTTAAATTACTTCTTTGGAATGATTTCCACACCATCACGATAGATTGTATTAAACGAGATTAATACGTGTACAACACTAATCTCTTCAACACTCTCTATTTGTTTCTCACTAATGGAATTAATGTAATCTATGACTGCATCAGCCATTTCCTTACTATCCTTAACTGCTTTCAATTGCGGATAAGTCATATCATACCTATGACCACGATAGTTCTCGCAAACTGCATAGCCATCGTAAATGTCAAAAGGTATCTGAGACTTGAAACCTTCAATAGATAACTTTTCAGTACCTATTTTCTTTCCACAAAGTTTCTCCCAAATTTTACTTTCGTCTTTTACCATTTTATAAAATCATTAATTAGTTTATTACTTTGGCAAAGATATATAAAAAAAATGAGATAAGCAAACAATACCTATCTCATTTAATATTCTTTAACTTATGGCAAAGAATAAATTGCCCAACAACCACATACTATACATAATAGTAATAATATATAGTATATTGTCTCTATTACCTTATCACTCATGATACACGACCCTCCACTTCATTTTAATAGTTTCCTTACTCATATTAATATGCTTTAACGTTTAACTTTTGATTTGCAATGATTTTGCAAGTGCTTGTTAAAATCACTCTTAATCTCCCTCATACTACGTGTTTTTGCGGCTGAATGGGGGGAAATTCTATGCCCATCAATTGGGTCATAATATCTTCTATCATTCATATTTTAAATCTCTTCATCTTCGTCTAACTCCAAAATACCAGTGAGAGTGCTATCCACAGCATCAAGTTCATCCTCAATATGAGAAAGTTGGTCTAACACAATTTCGTTTACTTCACGGCACTGAGCCTTGCGAATTAATGACTTAACTGCTCCCAAGACATCGTTTACTTCTTCCCTTGTGAGTTCAAGACCCACAATACCTACTCTCGTTAATTCCTTTGCCATATTACTTTTCAATTTCGTAACTAATAACTAACCAACCATAAGTATCAGAGAGATAATCCGCTACTTCTTCATCTGACAAATTGTCAGCAACTTCAACCTCTGTTGGGAGGTCAACAACCTCACCATCAGTTTCCCACTTAATATTACTTACCAACATAATCTTTATTCTTTCATATCTCAATACATTCCATTGGTGAAACAACATAAATCACCGCATCACTTGGAGAATGTGCTTTCTTCATCTTCGCATATTTGATTGCAGCACTTTTACGTTTGTAGTCCTTAATACCACAACCATTGAACGTCACTAACCAAGGTTTCATAATCTTTATTCTTTTATTGTAGTGCAAATATACGAAATTTATTTCAATTGACCAAATTATTTTCAATTTATTTTTAAAAAGATTGTGAGTTTTCTACCACTCACAATCTTTATCATTTATTTGGATAATGAAAGGAGAATTTGGAATACCCTTAAAATGAGATTTCCCATTTACCTTTTCAAAATCATTTTTACCTACCTTATAGATAAGTCCTACAATCTGTTTACCATGCTGTAGCTTATCCCATACTCTATAATCGTAATCGTCACCAACAAGAACTTCATACCCTTTCCACTTCTTTGGTAACTCACTCGTCTTTGTCACTCCAAAGACAACGGCAACATTGTTACCTCTACGCAGCCATTCAAGGCATTCTTGTTCATTTTCAGCAGAACCATCACGACTAAAGGTGAGATAGTAATTGCTATACTTTTCTGCAATCTTCCAATAATTCTTTACCTTGGTATAATCATAGAAAGATACATTTGGATATAACTCTAAAATGTTCTTGCCACCAACATTGAAAGCCAAAGGTGAAATATCACTTGTGCAATTCAAACGTATGGAAAACTCCATATTAAGCCTTTTAGCCTTGTTCATTGCACGATTGATTTCAATCATAAGCAACTTCATAAATAATGGCTTATTGGCAAAGAAAAGACGAGTTTTAGTAATTCTCGAATCAATTACCTTTGTGCTACCAGCAAGGGCATCAATCTTTGCATATCCACTACCTACAAGACAACTCTCACGACACATTGAACTCTTAGGACATACATTGATATTGCTTGCATCAGCAGAAGCCAAATATAAGCCATAAGTAAGCATATTCAAATGCTCATTGTGCATCAACTTGGTGGAATGATTGCAGTTACCCATATAAGTAACACCAATTTCATTTAAGGTCTTTTTATAACCTTTATAAGTAATTTTACTCAATCTATTCATTTCAAACTGAAATGCTCTGTATGCAACTACATCCTTAATCATAATCTAAATCGTTTAATTGTTTCGTGTTGCAAATATACGAAATAAAAATGAATTGACAAAGGAAAAATCAAATTATTTTCAATTTATAATAATTTTTTTCTGAATTATTTACAAAAAAGGTGTAATCCACATAGATTACACCTTACTATGTTGAAATTCTGCGCAGTTAGTCTTACGTTTACCACCATTCCGTCCAACGTTAACTTCTCGAAGATATGGGAATTACACGGTGCTCCATACTAATTTCAACAATAATCAATCCCATAGTATTTTCAATCTAAAATAAACTTCACATCAGCCATTTGACAACCACAATCCTCTCTATGACAATTGATGTTATAACCACTTAATAGATTTTCGTCATAGACATTTAATATCATGTCATCATCAATCCTCTCACCACAATTTGGACAAGTAATGACAAAATCACCATAGTTATCCAATGGAAAATAAGGAACTCCAAACGATATAAGGTACTTCAACATCTTACCATTGCAATAACCATCATATATTGCAATAATGCCATTCATACCATCATAGCTGTTATTTAGCTTGAAAGCATTGCAATCTATTGCTTCGTTGAGGATAATCCCCACCTCGTTGGTGGGGATATAAACCCTAATATGATACTGCTTATTCATAGTCAATCATCAATGTCAATACTCAATGGGAAAGTGTATATCTTACCAACCCTATAAGGTCTGCTACTGCAACGGCATTCCTCAGTAAACACTTCATTGAGATACTTCTCATAGTAGTACTCACCCTTAGCAATGGTGTAAGTAATCTTGTAAGTGTCCTCGCCAATCTTCTCGACACTCTTAATCTTAACACGCACATACCTATAAGGTAAACCCATCAAAGGATAATTCAATCTCGGTTTTCTTACTTTTGCCATAATCTAATCTCCTATTGTTTAATTGTTTATTGTGTTGCAAATGTACGAAATAATTTTCAATTGGCAAAGAAAAAGGGGAGAAATTTTTAGTTTCCCCCCAATTTTTAACACTTTATGCTGCCATCAACATCATATCGTAGGCACGATTTACCTTCTTGTAGACGTTACCATCCATCATGTTATCAAACATAACTTCATTGTTCTTAAAGTTGGCTTGATTCTGATAGTAGGTGGTAATTCCATTCAATGCCCAAAGTGCGTTACCACTCTCTAAGATGTCTTGACCAATGCCACCTTCCATAGAATCCTTGATACCCAAGAAGATGTTACGACCACGTGTTGCAATGTCCTCGTGATTGATGTTTCTTGTGTCCAAGAACACCTTCTTTGCTTCGTCAGCAAGAGCAATCTCAGCAATGATGTTGTCCAAGTCACGCTCACTCAACTTGATGTTGCGAAGGTGCTCAAAACTCTCCTTCAAGCCATTGGAATATACCTCGGCAACTCCAAGAGCCTTATAGGCAAAATCAGCATTCTCTTGATTCAGAAGGTCAAGACGATTCATAACCTTTGAAGAGTGGCGGAAAGCAATGCGACCAATGTTGTTCTTCATTGCAAGGTTTAATGTGTTGTTACATACCACACGTATTGGAGTGCACATACAACGAACTGACCCAGTACCATCGTGAGAGGTGGTGAATACCACATACATCTCTACCAAATCATCACGTTTTGCATCAAGCACGATAGGCTGTGGAAACTTTGCAGTTACGAACACACGCTCACCATTGCCCAAGACTCCACAAGTCTCAATGAGAGGGGTGTTGTCTCTATCAGCGAACTTACCACTGCAAAACATATCCACAAACTTGAATGCGTCCTCATTCTGCACGATACCATAACCATCTGATACAATGCCAAGACTCTTCTCCAAGTCCATACGCATGGTTGCGCAAGTGTTTGCAACAAGCAACTTCTGCAACTCCTCACCGCTAATCATCTCGTTGTTCTCCATCTTGCGAACCAACTCATCATTCAAAGCTACGATAGGCTGCAACTGAACCTTGTAGTCAGCATGACAAGCCTTCAATGCTTCACTCACGAACATTGGGCGGTCAAATAACTGCTGACCCTCACCAAGACCATGCCATGCACGCTCACGCTTGATGTTCTCAGCGAAACTTGCTACCTTCACTCCGTTGATTGTACGAATTTCAATGTTATGTGCCATAATCTAAAAACTAATTTAATTGTTAATACTATTATTAATTGTGATGCAAATATACGAAAAAAAATTGAATTAGCCAAGAAAAAACAAATTATTTTCAATCTAAAACAATTTTTTAACACTTCTTTACAAAAAATGGGGATAATCAATTAGATTACCCCAATATTTTGAAACTTTGTATTTACTTCTCTCTCATTAATCCTACCTATCAAATAGGTCTCACCCTTGCCATTGTCATGCCATGTGAAAGTTTTTTCATCTTTTGAAAAGAAACAACCCTTAATGTCATTATTCAACTCATTTGCTGCTTCACGCAAGTTCTTCCACTTGCCATCGAAACCCTTATTAATGTCATTCAAGATAATTTCCTTTGCGCAATCCTTTGAGGAACATACCATGACATCAACATCGGTTGAACCAACATTATCATCATTATAAGTAAATCTAATAATCTGAATCATACAAACTCACATAAGATGTCAAATAACTTATCCACACTATTAATGTCATCGAGAGAAATCTCACCACCACCTTCCATGACGTCACTATGCTCAACCACACCAATCTCACCAATTCGATTGATAAGGGTGAAATTCTTACCAACAAACTCTGTTGAGGTCTTTTTATTATAGAGAGTCTCCATAATACCCTCAATCTGTGACCTAACCTCACTTATAAGGTCATTTGCCCTTTCCTCAAATTCATCAAAGGCTTTGCTAATGGTAGCGTATTCACCTTTGGTCAATACATCTTTAAAGAAATCATTTCTTGTCATAATCTAAATCTATTTTTTAGTTCGATGCAAATATACGAAATTATTTTCAATTGACCAAATGTTTCTCCAAAAATCTTCCGCATATTTACACCATTTAACTCAAAATGCCCAATCTTCTGCTCTCAGCAAACTTAAAGCCTTATTTGCAGTCATTACTGCCCACTCGTTTCTATCGTCATACCTATCTTCAAGGTAGGCTTGCTCCAACACCTTGAAATATTCTAAGCATAACTTGAACATCTCACTCTGCAAATAACGATGGTCACGACCCATCTTCTCTGCTGCCTTCTTAAAGTCATTAGGACATCTATTCACATAATCACTGAAATTACGTGCAAATAACTCATCCCTCGTCTCACCCTTGCGAGCGCAAGCATCACTCTTAAAACGCTCGTAAACCTTCTTCATAAGAAACTCACGACCCATATCAGTCAATTCCTCGACATTCCTATCATCTTCAAGCAACTCAATAATCTGCTCATTGCTCAACTGATAGTCTTCGTATTCTCTACCTTTAATCGTAAACTTCATAATCTAAATCTCCTATTGTTTTAATTTGACGTTGCAAATATACGAAAAATCCTAGACATAACAAAATAAATCTAAAAGAAATTTTATATAAATCTAAAAGTTTTCCACTTTCTTTACAAAAATGCTCCCTCTATATACGTGCGTACCTTATTAATATATTATAATATAAACAATAAAAATAAATCTAATTTTATTTGGTCATTCCAAACTAATTTAGTATATTTACAAAAATTTTCAGAGAATATGGACAAAAGTAGTAACGTAAGAATTGTAGGCTTTCCAAAAGAAACCTATGACAAAAAATGGCTTGATACTCTCAATGATAGAGAGTTAAGCGAAACTGCGTGTGCTGACGGAGATACCCAAATTTGGGGTAGTCTCAACGAATTTCAGAGTGATTTACACCTCGAAGGTGCTGGTCGTAACATCATTGACCTCAATTGGATTTATTTCTTAAATGATTAACTATGACAAAAGAAGAATTAAAAGAATTAAGGGTGAGACTATACAAAGTCTCACCCAATAAACTTGAACTTGTGGATAAACTGATTAACCTCATTAAACATTGCTTTAATGGGGTGGAAACAAATGGAATTAGATTCGATTCCACATTCAAACTCGGAAAACTCTCAGTTAAAATAATTGAAATTGACCCACAAGAAATTGGAGGAGTATTAATACATTGGTATCCTATCAAAAGCGTATCACTTAGGAATGACCCATTCTGTTCAGCATATATACTCACAGAAAAAGAAATCAAGAAAATCATTGATAAAATACAAAGTGTCAAAGATTTCTATGATTTGCATACCAAAGTGTAAGTAACGCACAATAAGAAAATTTACAAAGTGTAAGTAAAATACCATAAATTGCTTACACTTTGTAAACTTGTGTACTTATTTAAGTACAAATACAGTTATATATCCCAAATAATCCTTAAAATATTTGGGATTCTAAATTATTTTTTATATATTTGCATCGTCTATGCAATATTCGCATAGATAAAAGATGTTTTATATTAATCTAAAAATAAAAATAATGATTTACAAAATTTCAGAACCCAATAAACCCACAAAGTGGATTAAAGAGGTCAATGAACATGATGGAACACTAACGTTCCAAGACCATAGAGATGGAGCATATTACAGATGTAGTGGTATCATAGGAAACTCCACATACGATTATCTCAAGTTCCATTTCACGGAAATGTATCCAGAATTGAAATATCTTGAGAAAGAAAGCTATTAAAATACTACATGTACTTAATTAAGTACAATTAATCTATATTATTAACTTAATTAACAATTTATATTATGGCTTATTTTAAAATTTCAGAACCAAATCAACCTACAAAATGGATTAAATCCATAGATAGGGCTAACGGAACACTAGAGTTCTCAGAAAATAGAGAAGGATGCTTCCAACAAGATAGCGGATTTTTCGCTGACTCAGAATTCAGCTACCTACAGTTCCACTTTAAAGAAGCATACCCAGAATTACAGTATATGACAATCGATACAGATTGGTATACAAACAGTAATGCAGCAGTAGGAGACGACTTCGCTATAGCACCAAATCTGCCAGATGGAGACCAAGAAGCAGAAGCACCACAAGCACTAGGAGGCGTCATTAACGCAGAACATCTCGTTGGCCGACTCCAAGAACAACAAAATGATGCTGTTGAGGAAGCACCACGAGAATATTGGGCTGAAACCTACGCAGATGTAGAAGCAGCAGATACACCTTGGTAAAATAACCATTATGTACTTTTTTAAGTACATACCATTGCTTAAAATGATGGGAGAAAGATACAATGTCTTTCTCCCATTTATTATTTTATATCAAGAAATTATATATAAATCTAAATTTATTCCCTCAAATATTTTAAGAAAATAAAAAATGGTGATATTTAATGTAAACAAAGTTTACGGTGTTTACATTAATTATCACCAAAAACATTCTTGTAGACCATCGAATGGAATTCAATGGCACAAAGTGCCTTTGTACTTATTTAAGTACAATAATCATCCAAACCAATCTCCCACTTGTTCCATATCTGGCCAACGACTCTCTACATCAGCGTACATTGGTGGTCTAGGCGTTGTTAAACTCTTTGGAAGGTTGGGAGGATAAACACTACAACTTAATACCTTTACACCTTGAGGAGGACGTGTTATAGCCACACTGTAAGGCTCTTTATCCTCACTACCCTTATTGGTGGGAGGAATGAATGAAGGAGCACCAGTCGAACCAAAGGGATTCTTGGGATTAACCTCACCCAATGCCTCCTTCAATGACTCATAACTAACCTTGATAATTAACTCCTTAGTACCCTTCTTGCAAGCAATGTAAGGATTGTGAATGTTACGGATTAACTCCTTCTGATATGCTGCTAAGTATATTCCACTCTTATCCAAGAAATTCTCAAATGCTTTCAAAGTATAATATGTCTTCGGAGTTCTATTAACTGTAGACCATTCATAGAAATATATAATACCTTGAAAATCATACTCATCAGCAAAATTGAAACTCTGCTGCCTACCATAAGAAGGAGGACGATAATTATAAGAATCCCTCTTCTCCCTCTCTAACCTATTTAAATAAGCGTGAAATAATACTTTTAATTTATTACTTATATTAGCCATATATATCCCCCATTAACCTAATTCATTACATTCACATACCTCATAAAATAAAGTTCCATAAGACTCTTCAGCCATTATCTCATATAAACCATACTCCCTAGCACTAGGCAATAAACAAGTGTGACTAATACGCCTAAAAGTAATCTCACTAATCACCCTATCTGGTACCGTGTAACCATTCTCCTCACAAAAATCACTGAAAGCCTTTAAAGTATGAAACTCTAAACGATTGTCCTTCTCATGATAATCTGGATAATAATATATCTCCTTACCATCCTCAATACCATTGTCCTCGCCTAACTCCTCATACTCAACATACTCATCATCACCCTCAAAACCACTGTAAGGTGTCGTTATGTCAATTACTCTAGCCTTCTTGCTCTTGCGATGCTTGTGCTTGCTCTTGCGACTCTCTTTGTCCCAAAACTCAGAATAAATGTCATCAGCAGTACGCTCCTTCTTCGGAGGCCATATCACATCAGCGTCATCATCTTCATCCATATTGGCAAGATAACTGTCGTAATCATCATCAATACCATTGAAAACATAACCTTGCTGCATTAACCATAATAAGTCATACTCATCCATGTCATCGTCATCATCACACACATAAGGATAATGACGAACTGACTTCTTAGGTCTGTTCCTCATGAAACTGTGAAATAAATCAGAAAGACGATTCTTGATGTTATCTGATGGAATCTTAATCTTCTTAGACATATCTATATATACATTTTATTATATCAATGCAAATATATAAAAATTTTTTAAAATAAACAAATTTATTAACACTTATTTAGAAAATATAAACCATTAATATATTCTAGAAATATTTACTGGAATATATAGACAACAGTTTTTTTTAAATAAATTTCCACTATTTAACACGTTATTTACGCAAAAACAGCATAATATTTCTTCACTTTTATCAATATATTTATTGTTTTTCAATAAACATTTATCGATAATCGATAAACAATTATAGTTATTCGATAAAGAATTATTATTTTTCAATAAATTCCCATACGGAGAGGGATTAAGGGAAATACATTTACATTTATTAAGAGTATATTCCTCCACAATTATCTAAGTATATCATTATCAATAACTTAGGTGATTAATGTAGGAATATTTCATTTATATTAATAAAAGGACGTTGCGTGGAGAATGAATTATTTTAACTTATATAGAGATAGAAGAGGTTATTCATCTTTTAACATTTATTATTTTATTTCATCTGTATATTTGACATTGAATTGTGTTGTTTTAATTATGTGTGGGAATGAGTTATTTGCTGAGAAGAGTATTATTATATCCTTATATGTTCTAATTTGGTAGATATTATCTTCTTGATTTTTGCTTTGTGTATATTTGATTGTTGTTATGTCATTATTGATAGTATATGTCCATTTATTGCAGTATATTATTGAGATTAGTTCATTGGTGAGTAGTTGTTGTGTTTTATTATATTTGTTAATAATGTCTTGTATTTTGGCGTTATATTTTGAATAGATGATTTTATCATCATCGTTGATTGTTGTATAGATGTAGTAGGCTGTTGTTATTATAGATTTTTGTGTTGTGAGTTCATTGACGTATGTATTGAAGTATGTCATGAAGTCATTCCAATTGTTTTCGTCTATTGTATGGTCAATGAATTCTGTTATAAAGTCTTTAAAGACTGTTAGGTCTTCGAAGTTTCTTTGTATTGCCCCATCGTGTGTATAGAATGAGATGGAGAGTGACAGTGTATTGCCGTTTGTTATAGATTTGAATGTCATAATTACAGTATTTTCATTTTATATTTTCGTATATGAATGGGTTTTTTCCTTTTTGTAGGAAGTAGAATTTTGTATAGTTTTGTATTTGTTCATCTCCTTTTGGTGTTATTGTTTTGAAGTATTTTAGATAGTTTATGAGTCCTTTTATATCATTATTTTTGATTGTTGTAAAGAACTGGTTATCTAGTGTTCTTTTATAGAGTCTCTTATTTAAGTGGTAGTTATAATATACGTTAAGTATTGCTCTATATGTTGTATAGAGTTTTTCTTTTTTGAGTTGTTTAATTATTTCTTTTTGTTGATTTCTTATATTTGTCATTGTAGTATATTTTTTGTCATTTGTTTAATGGCGGTTGAAGTTGCCGTGAGTGTAAATACTCCATATTTTTTTAGGTATTCTTCTGCTTTTATTTTGATATTGCAAGCTTCTTTTTGTGAGCAATTATTTTTCTTTTCTAGTTCATCAATTGGTAGAAGTAGTTCATTGAGTAGTGTTGCCACGTTATCAATATTTTTAAGCAGTGAATTTATTCTATTTATTTCTTCTTTTGTCATGTTGTTGTTTTTTATTTATTAAACATTTGTTTATAATAATCTTGTAGATGTGTTTTAACCATAGAATCTTTTATGTATGCTTGTCTATAGTTTAATTCTTTTAGGTTATTTATTAGGTTATTGTACAGTTTTACTATTTCTAGTTCGACTTGTGCTAGTGTTCCATTGAGTATTATATCTGCCTTAATGCAGAAGACATAATTATTCTGTTGTGCTTTTTTTGTTAAATCCCAGAAGGATTTAATGTTTTCTTTTATTTCTAATCTTCTTGTCAAGAGGCCTATGAAGTCTTCATATGATATTTTATTTTTAATCATTGTTCCATACATTGCCACTAGCATTAATTTTTTTGCAATCATGGCATTATGTAGTCCTTGTTGTTTTGCCACGTCATCAAACAGTTTTCTTGACTTCTTGAGTTGTTCTTTTGTTATATATGTTGGAACTTTCATATTATAGTTTTTTCAATTCGTTTAATGCTTTATTGATTCTGTATACATTCTCCATTTCGTTTGTGATATGTATATTTTTTGGTGTTGTAATTTTTCTTATGAATCTTTGTATCTCCATTTTTTCTGTGGAGATGATTGATGTATTTGTGAGATGGTATTTGAATGAATTATTATTTTTAAGTTTATCATAGAATAGGTTTATATGTCCTCCTAGGTATGTAAGTTGTCTAATTTCCCATTCTTCTTGTGGTGCGTGTAGCATTATTGTTCTATCTAGTCTTATATAGTATTTTTTAACTACAATATCCCAAGAATTGGCATATTTCTCTATTCTTGCGTAGTAGATGAATTTTCCTTTCAAATTATTGTTTTCGTTGATGAGTGTATACATAGTTATTATTTGTTTATTGTTATAATGTTGTTAATTTATATAATAATTGGTTATATTGTTGTTTAAATTTTATTCATATTTTATTATTTTTATTGTGGGAAGGGGTGAATCGAACACCCAACTCCCAGTATGTAATGACGAGGATTACATAGTGGTTTACCAATGGATTACTGTGTACTTAAGTAATCCCTTCCCCAACAGTTTTATTTTAAATATGGACAATATATTTTGTCACCTCTCTTAATCTCTATTTTCTTTTTTGTGCAATATACTTCTTCTGGGTCTTCAAAAGCATCTGCTATCCACATTGACATTCTGCACTCCATACACCATCCAAAATCATACTTGTATTTTTTTTGTGCCACAATTAACTCTTTTGTTTCTGGATTCCATTTGTACCCTGCTTCCTTTATTTTTTGGAATAAAAGGCCACTTTCTTCCTTAGTAGCAAGACGCATACAATCAATACTATAACGATTGCCACCTTCATAGAACTTTCCAGCGTGTGAGACAATACAATATGCAGCAAAACAATCTTGTTTATGCTCTTTGTATATAGCAATGAATGGATATGAATAACCTTTAATTGGGTCTGCTGCAAGCACATCACCTGCTTTAGCATCAGTAATAGACCAAGCTTTTTCTTCCGTTTTTGTCATAGTCTTATTATCCTTTATGTGCTTTAATTAATGGTCAAATCAAAATCTAAGGATTCTGTTGTTATAGGACACTTATGACTAAATACAAGCTTATCACACTTATCCTTGTCATGGCGGGCTTCGCACTGATTGCAAACATTCTCGCTTACTAGCTCTTCCTTGAAGTATTCGTGTATAATGAACTGATGATATTCTTCCATAGCATTGTGGAGTCTTGAAGCATCTGTTGTAAGATACTGCGCAGCATAGTACATAGCATCAGCTAGCTTTACCGCTTTTGTAAGTTTCTCTTTGTCTGTCATAATGTTTCTATTTCTGCATTTTAAGAATTGTTTCGTATGTTTTCCACTTTCTTGCGGAAGTCATCATTCCATTTATCCCAGAAACATTCAGAATCATTTTCAGGGCAATCGTTTATATCACTATACCCGTAGTGGTTGAGAATTGCATCACATATTTCAAATAGGACTTTTCGGTCTATTTTCACATACGACTTTTCCTTCAAGTCCACCTCTTTTACTTCAAGGGTGTCGAGGGTAGAAAGTGTGTCATTGAGTGCATCCACTTTTCCTTGGTAGTAATCAAGGTTTTTTAAACCAAGCATGCACTCCTTGTTTATTTTTATTCTTCTCTCTATTTCCGCTATTAAAGCGTCTTTGTCTATCAGTTTCATATCTCATACCTATTGTCGTTTAAATAATCCCTACTAATAGAAATCTTTTTGAATTCAATAGCCCTTGCGAGCTCTCTAATTGCTTTTGTTCTATCTTTATATAAATCAAAATAAATATTCAAGGCTTTCTTAAATAATTCTTCGGAAATTCCATTAATTTGTATTGTATTTTCTTTTTCCATACTATTACTCTCCTTTCATATATTTTCTAAAATCATCAATATCTTTTTCAGTAAGAATAAACCTTCGGCAACTTTTATTTAGATACTCACAAGCCTTCTCAATAAAGGCATCATTAGAGTCCACTTCTTTCACTTCAAGGTTTTCCTTATAACGTGGGTCTTTTGCAAGTGAATAACCCATGTCACCGCCACTGATACAAGCTTGTTCTATTTCCTTTCTCCACAACGCTTGTTGTTCTTTCGTAAGCTGTGGGAACAAGTGACTT
>Ga0310694_10001102_pt1 | contig 31936 bp, 13 predicted proteins | sample 174DNAGHGhighgp2_FD_203884 | JGI IMG/M metagenome (GOLD analysis project Ga0310694, IMG submission 203884) | Sheep rumen microbial communities from Palmerston North, Manawatu-Wanganui, New Zealand - 1742 DNA GHGhigh gp2 (v2) (version 2) | ecosystem: Host-associated > Mammals > Digestive system... | reverse complement strand
CCTCGTCGAGGGTCACGGTAAGTTTCACTGTCTGTCCCTCGGCAGCGGAGTCGACGTCGGCCACCACATAGGCATGCTCGGCTTGCCTGACGGTCACTGCGAATTGCTCGCTCTCCACGTCGGCCGGGGTGTAGACCACCTGGTCGATGTACATGTTGATGCCGCTGGTGTTGTTGATGATCAGTTCATTGGTTCCCTCCACGAGGTTGGCGGTGAGGACAGCCTTTCTCCATTGGTTGACGGCGGTCTTCTCACATGCCACGGGCTGTGCTGCGCCGTTCACCTTGACGGAGAGGTTGCCCGTGCGCTGCGTGGAAGTGTAGCGAATGGCGATTTTGTACTCACCCGGGTGCTTGATGTTGATGCGGTGGCGTAGCGAGCCGGAGGTGTTGGTGCCCATGTCGGCGAAGCCGTTTCCGGCATGCCCCCTGACGTTGGGATACCATCCATAGGGGTCGGTGACGCAACTCTTGATGCTCTTGAAATCCATATCCTCCGCCTCGATGATGATTTCGCCTCTGTAGTCTTCCGGTTGCTTGGGAAGGTCGAGGGATAGTTCGGCGTCGTTGAGCAAGTCGGTGCTTCTGTCGGTGGCTGCTCCCGAGCAATTGACGGTGACATCCACTGGTCCGTTGTGCTTGACCTCGAGGGTGAACACCCCCTGGGCTTCGTCGAAGTTGGCGGTGGCGCTGGCTGTAGCCTGCTGGCGCTTGGTCATCTTGTAGGAAGGTTGGCTGGTGACACCGGTGACCACGATTTTGTCCAACACCTGTGCTATGGTGTCGTTCCTGTAGTTGTTGAGGTAGAGGTTGATGTGGTCGGCGTATTCCCTGACGAGACCGCTGCTGAGTTTTCCCAAGGTGAGTTTGAGGCTGTCGCAGGTGTTGTAGAGCAATGGAATCTCTCCCGTGGCGGTCTTCTTGGCGTTCATATAGGTGTACGGCGTATAGGTGACCAGCTGGTTTTTCATACGTGAGACATAGAGGTCTCCCTTGCTCACCTCAGGGTATTGCTCGTTGAAGTCGGCGACTTTTTTCGACTGCGTGTTCCATCTGGAGGTGTAGTTGGACTTCTTCACCTTGACCGGCACGGCATTGGCGGCATCGTCATAGAGTCCGATGACGAGGGGGATGGCGGCATAGCGTCCTGTCTTCTTGAAATAGCAGAAGTTGTCCATCCATTGTCCGTTGCCTCTGTTGAAGGGGTCGCTCTGCTTGTAAAGGCCGTCGTAGAGGCTGCCCCAGGTGGCGTATTTCTGTTCGTCGTTGCCTGAGTTGACATCGTTGATGACAACAATCTTCGTCTTTTCCACCACTTCTTCGCGTGTGGGGATGTAGATGGTGCCGTCGATGATTTTCCTGAACATGTCGATCCAGGCGTTCCTGAAGCCGGGGAAGGTGCCCCAGTTGCGGCGGGTGTAGCCCTCCACGGTGCTGTTGTTGAGGTTCTGGAAGTCTTCGGTCCAGATGAGTTCGGGACCGTCCCACACGGCGCCTCCGTTCACGGCGCACTGCTCCATCACGGTGCCTATGCCGGCGGCGACAGGATACTTCTTGCCATGGTTTTCACCCAGCAGCGAACTGAGGGCGCCGTTCCATCCGCAGTTGTCATAGCGCACGCCGTAACTCTTGGCGAGTCCCGAGAAGAAGGGTCCGAAGGTGACGCTCTCGTTGTTGTAGAAGCAGGAGGAGGTGGTGTATTTGTACAGCCAGAGGATGGCCTCGGGATATTCCTTGCATGCGGCGAGGAGCTCTTTGTTGCGCTTCATCATCCCCATGGGGTTGAGGGGATGCGACCAGATGTTTCCACAGAAGGAGATGGTGAGGAAACCGCCATACTTGTGTGCCATGGGAACGAGCTTGGCGAAGAGGGCGATGCGTGAGGCCTGGGTGCTCGAACTGCGGTCGTTGGGTTCGTCAAAGCCCCAGAACTGCTCGGCGTAATTCCATCCAAGGAAGTTGGGATAGCGCTTGTAGAAATATTCGAAGGTCTCGAGGTCGTCGTCCTGGATGTGGGTATGTCCTCCACTGGCGGGCTGGCAGGTGAACCACATGCCGTTTTGCTGGCATACGGTGCCCCACGACTTGTAGGTCCGCACTGCGTTCTGCGGCATCTTATAGACATTCTTCTCCGTGTCATACTGGCACGAGAGGGACAGGTTCATGCAGACGTATGGCTTCACATCGTCGGGGATGAGGTCGATGATTTTCTGCGGGTCGGCCTTGTTCCACACGTCTACGTGTATGAGCCAAAGCGGGTGCTTGGAATCGATGGGACGGCGCGACTGCGCCGTCGTTGTCTGAACGCTCCACCATGCGACCAACAGCATGAGGAGAATGCGGGGTAGTTTGTAGTTCATGTTTTAGCTTTTTGTTTTCGCCGGCAAAGGTAGGCATAAAGCATGACTCACCCAAGACAGGACGTTTCAATGGTTTTTCATCTCGTTTCAAAAGCCCCAGGAATACTAGAAGCCCTAGGAAAACTAGAAATACTAGGAAAACTAGGAAAACTAGAATCCCTAGAAATCCAAGCAAAAAAAGGCGGGCCATGGATGCCTTGTCCATGACCCGCCCTGATGGGTGTTGAGATGAAAAATCAGTTTTTCATCATTTTCTCGAATCTGTTACTTCCTCACCACCTTTTCTACCCTGATGGTGCCGTCACTCATGTACTTCCTGACAATCATGATACCCTTGCCGGCAGTGACAAGGCGGCGTCCGTTGAGGTCATACAACTCCACGGCACGCACGGTGGCCGGTTTGATGACATTGCCGTCGATGTCGGTGAAGGCATCTTGATACAGTTGTCCATAGTCGACATACGGTGCGGGAGCAGCGATGAGCAGTCTCACGTCGTTGACGAAGGTGTGTGATGAAGGACCACCGTTCACACCGAAGGTGATGATGCCGTCGGTGACCACGATGTTCTCGATGGAAGCGTTGGCATAGGGGAATGACTGTCCGATACCCGGGCACTCGCCAATCTGTCCGTCCTCACCCTCGAGGGTGTCGGAGGTCTTGGCATAGATGTAGCTGTCCACGAAGTTGTTCTCGTCCTCGTTCATACGCTCGCCGAAGCCAATCTTCAGCGTGTAGACGCCGACAGGAGCGTTGTAGACGGTCTGCTCGACCCTGAAGCTGCCGCCCCATGTCTGGAACATGCAGTCCTCAGCAATCTCGTTGTTGCCTCTTGGCTGACCCCATCCCACGCTCAGGCCTGGACGGTTGTAGCCTTCCGGAGTGTACCAACCAGGAACATTCTCCTCGGTGAAGTTCATGTTGTCCTGCTGCTTGTAGATGTTGGGGTTCTTCACAAACACGGTCATGTCATAAGTCGGGGTGAAGGTCTCGAGGGTTTCCTCGTTGACCTGCTCGGCGAACAATTGGTTGTTGGGGTCTTTGAGTTGCTCATAGAGCACAACCTTCAGCTTGTTCTGGATGGCTTCTGCCAGGTCATCGTCGTCGGTGAGGGCGTTGTTGGCAGCGGCAACCAGCGGGTCGTCGCCAGCACCCAGGCTCTTGAGGGCCTCGGCACCCAGGCGGAGACGCTCGACGAGCACCTTCACACCAGTGTCGGAGGTCTTCGACTCACCCTCGGTGAAGAGGAGGTCGGTGGTGTTGACGAGGTACTGGAGTTCCTCGATGGCGGCCTGGAGTTCAGCGTCGTCCTTGATGACCTTGATGATGTAGTTGACAACCTCGGAGGTCTCACCGGTCTCAGGATCGGTCACGGTGCTGGTCTCCTTGGTGACATACTTGGCGGCAGCCTCCTTGAGGCTTGCATAGAGTGCAGTGGCAGCGAACTTCTTCTCTGCATTGTTGTCTACGATTTGCTGAGCCTTGGTGGGCAGTGCGTCATAGGTGTCGCAAAGCACGCGGTGATCCTTGAGTGCCTGTGCAGCAGCGTCAAGGGCGGCGGCGGCGTTCCTGTAAGCGGAAGGAGCAGTGTAGTTGGGGCCTTCAGCCTCGTACTTCTGGATGAGAGAATTCAGCAAGTCGAAAGCAGCACCACTATACCTGTCTTCGGAGTTGGCTGCGAGGGTGCTCTTGGCATTCTCCAGTGCGGTGGCAAGGAGTTGGGTCTCCTCGATACCAGCGACATTGGGCACATACTTGACTCTCGGGTTGGCGAGGATCACCTCGTTGAAACCACCCTGGTCGCCATTCTCGTTGGTGGCGGGAATCCATCTGAGTTTGTAGTTGCCAGTAAAGTCGGGCACGAACTTGGTGTTGAAGCTTGCGGCGCCGTTGACAGCACCGGTGCTTCCGTTGACATTGGGAGCGGTCTTGACCACGGTCTCGAAGGCAATCTCCTCAGACTCGGTGAGGATTTGGAACTTCATCCAACCGCCATTGTCCTTCCAGCCAGCAGCGTTGAAGGACACATCGTACTTCTTGCCTGCCTCCAAGGGGAGTGGGTAGTCGGTGAAGCAGCCATACTCCACATAGTTGTCGCGGAAATAGAGTCCCTTGGTGAAGTCACCACCGGCAGCGAAGTCGAAAGTACGAGCGCCTGAGCTGTAGGTGTTGGGAGCCACGCGCTCCTCACCTTCGCCGAAGATGACGAGGTAACCCTCGGGGATGCCGCCGTTGGGTGCAGATGCCAGGTAGTCGGGCAGGATGTCCTTCGGCACATCGTTCGGGTCGGTGTTGACCTTGCCGACGTTGATGGTGATGATGGTGTCGCCGTAGATGGAGTCATCCAGTCGGAGGATGGGATAGATCTTGGTGACATGGAGTGTGTACTCGCCATCAGCGAGATCATTGGAACTGTTGCGGACAAGAGTGACCTCTGAAGCATTGCCCTCGGCGGGAGAGATGCTCAGTGACTCGTTGTTGAGTTTGGCTTCCAAAGCACCGCAGTCGACATCCTTGTCAAACTTCAGCTTGAACTCCTTGATGCTGTTGGGGAGGTTGAAGGAACCATCCTCGGGGTCGGCCACCATGACAACAGGTGTGAGGTAGTCGTAAGGATAGCCGTCGTTCTCCTCCACTTCGGGGTTGTACTCGGCAACTCCGGTGAAGTTTTGCACATCACCACCGGGGCCCGACTGATAAGTGAGGTGGTACTTCTGGTCGCCTGGGTTGGTGAAGGTCACCTCCACCAAGTCGTTGGGCTCGACACCCTCGTTGAGGAAGATGTAGAAGCGTCCGTCCTCGAAGCCTTCCACGGAGTAGAGCTCCTTCACTTCGCCATTGACCTTTACGGTGACGCAGTTGAGCGGATACATCAAACGCTTCTGTCCACTGGCTTGCACGAGCTCCTTCATGTTGGTCTCGAAACCGAAGTCGATGAGGATGACGTCGTTGGAGAACTCAGCCACTGTACCGACCTTGAAGATTTCAAACTTGAGGTTGTCGAAGAAGAACTGTGTGGCCACCTTGTTCTTGGAGAGGTTGAAGGCGATGGAGTGGAAGAGGCCGCCATTGCTATTGGGACCTGCCTGGGTTGCTGTGACAACGCCTTCGTTGGTCCAGTGCTGCCACTCGGTGGAGAAGTTGGGCGAGCCAATCATCTCATAGTGGATGTAATCGCCCGGCTCGGCATGGGCCTGGGTGTCGGAGCCACCATCCTGGCTGGCACGATAGTCGAAGGACACGCGCCACTTGGTGCCTTCGGGGATGTTCTCCTGGAAGTACATCCAGAACTGGGTGTCCCAATCCTGTGTGGGGTTGTCGGCAGACTGCACCATGATGCCACGGCTGCCGTCGACACCTACGCCTTCATAGATGACTGAGGGGAGGACTTCTGTCGAAGGAGCTTCCTTGGAGAAGAAGCTGGTGACGTCGTCACCCTCGAGGTCGCCGTTGACAAGGAGTTCGGTCCATCCCACCTGCTGTGCCTTGCCCTCACGCTCGAGTTCCATAGCAGTGACGGTGACATTGGCCCAGTTGGCGCCCTTGATGGCGTGGAGGTGGGCGAAGCCCTTGTCCTTCACCATCTGCTTGAGGTCGACGATGTAGGTGTCGCCATCCTTTGTGAAGTAACGGTCTGACCAGCCATTCTTGGGATACTCGAGGAGGTAGGACTCTGCCTCGTTCTCATTGTACTGGCCTTCATCCTTCGTGCGGTTGAAGAGGAAGCGGGGTGTTCCCTCCGTGCACGTGACATAGAGTTTTGAGTAGAGCGACAGGTCGGCGTAATTGATGACCGAGGGGTCACCATAGGGCTGTCCTGTTGACTCGTTCAACACGTAAGCACAATCGGCGGGACCGGTCTGCTGTGCATCAGCACCCCATCCGTCCCACGCGAAGAAAATGTCGGGGGTGAGCGGTGTGCGCTCGCCTGCATTCGCGTTCACCACGCCAAACACACATAGTGTCAGTGCGATGAAAATTTTGTAAAGCTTTCGCATAAATGAATGAATTTAATTATAGAAAAAGGTTGATAAAAAACTCAGATTATTCTGATTCCGATTATTCCGATTATTCGGAGTACTCAGATTGCTCCGAGTACTCCGAGCATCTTGTCAAGGTAGTGGCAGATACCAGTTTCTCCTTTCCATGAGACGGGCACGGAGTGCCTCGTCCACCACGCCGTTGCGCTTGGAGATGGGAACAGCGAGATATTCCGGTGCGTTGCGACGCATCGCGATTCTCATCAGGTCGTAGAAACGGTAGCCCTCGAAAGCGCCTTCAAGAGCCAGTTCGTTGACAATCATGTCCTCCACGAGGGGGATTTGGTAATTGACGGTGTCCTGGCGCGTGGCCATCGGCTCACTTGGCATGGGCAGTACGTAGAGCCCGTTGGCTTGAGAGTCGCCCGACCCGATGGAGTGGATGCCGATGGTGTTCTCACGGGTGAAGACATTGCTGTCGAAGGCGATGAGGTTGCCGGCAGCCACCTGCTCCGTACTGTCGACGTATGCCACCACGTTCTCCGGGCACAAACCGTATTTCAGCACGGCCATCGCCGACTGTGGCAGGCCGCAGCGGTTGAGAGCCTCGGCATAGTGGAGATAGATCATGTTGAGACGGTACGTGGCCACCCACCTGGAGGTGATCTTGTTAAAGTTCTGACGGATGGTGGACTCTTCCGAATATTCGTCCTTTCCTCCCACGGAGTTTTGGGAGAAGTTGGACCAGAGCCTGAGGTCGCCCACCATGACATCTCTCATGAGTCCCACCTTGGGAACATAGATGGTGTCGGTCTCGGTGTCGGTCTTGAACTCCATGCAATAGGTCTGCTCGGCCGACAAGTCCATCATGGCCTGGGAAGGCGTGACTTGGTAGAAATATTTGTTCTCGCGGGTGGAACCATACACGTTCGGCAAGTCGCTGACCACGCCGTCGAAGATGCGGTCCTCCATCGGGATGAGGCTGATTGTCTCGCGGGTGTTGGTGACATCATATCCATTGATGGGCGTGGCGAGGTTGAACTCAGTGATGTTGGTGTTCCATCTGGAGCGTGCCGACGCATTCATTGGCCTCGGTTCGTCCTTGTCGTTGAGGAAGTCATGATACCACGTGGCAGCCTCCTGGTAGCGTCCTGCCCAAAGGCAAAGGTCGCCCAGCAGCGCCCTGACGGGGATGAAGAAGAATTCGGAACTGATGCCGTTGATGGAACCATATCTTGGTTTTTCCACCAATGCGTAGGGCCTGAGGTCGTCGATGAAGTAGTTGCAGATGTCCACGATGCCCGACCTGGCCTTGTTCATCTCGTTCTTGGCATCCTGCTCCGTCATCACCGGCTCGGTGACCAGTGGCACCTCGCCATAGGCGAGAGCGAGTTGGAGGTAGGTCCATGCCCTGAATGCCTTCACTGCGGCATACTCAGAGGTGAAGATGGTCCTTCCCCTGCGTTGCAGCGTGGTGTCGACATGCTGGATGAAGTAGTTGCAATTGTTGATGACGGCATAGTAGTCGCTCACGGAATTGTACCTGTTGTCGGTGGTGACGTCGAAGGCAGCGAGCCTCTTGAGGTCGGCGTTGGCGGCGTCGGTGGTGGTCAGCAGGTCTCCTCTCACCTCGCCAAGAAGTACGGTGCGGTCGGCGATGAGCTGCATCTTCCCCATGATGCCCATGACACTATATACGGTGTCGGTGGGATGGTTCAGGGTGTTGTCCTCCTCAAACTCTACAAGCTCAGAGTCGGTTTCCATAAGGTCGGCGCAGCCGAAGAGGAAGGCCGACAGGGTGATGACTGTGAAGAATTGAATGATGTGTTTCATTTTCCTGTCTTTTTAGAGGTTGATATTGACACCGAGTGAGAAGGTGCGTCCCGGGGCGAGACATCCGAAGTCTATGCCTTGATAGAGCTGGCTTCCGGGCAATGCCCTGTCGGGGTCGCTTCCCAGGTATTTGGTGATGGTGAAGAGGTTGGAGGCATTACCCCACACGGTGATGCCCTGCAGGTATGTGCTGATGATGGGGAGGTGGTAGCTGAGGGTGACAGAACTGAGTCTGAGATAGCTGCCATCCTCTATCCATCTGTCGCTGAAGCGTGAGTTGCCCATCGGGTCGTTGTAGCTGACCCTTGGGATGGTGGTCAACTGCCCCTCGGTGTTCCAACGGTTGTTCATGGCCGTGGTTTGGTTGAGGAACAGGCTTCCTCCTTCGAGCAGCGAGCGCTGGTAGTTGTAGAGGTCGTTGCCGAGAGAGTAATTGAATACGGCAGAGAGGGAGAACCTCTTCCACGAGAGCGTGGTGAAGATGTTTCCGTAGAGGTCGGGGTTGGGGTCTCCTATGATGCATTTGTCGGCATCATTGATGACTTTGTTGCCGTCGAGGTCGGCGAAGCGCATGTCTCCGGCTTGGAAATAGCTGCGTCCACCCGTCGGCGTGTCGATATACAGCCCTTCGCCGGTGGCTTGCGTGGTGTTCTGATAGACACCGTTGGTCTTCCATCCATAGAAGACGCCCACGGGCTGTCCCACCTTCGTCAGGATGTTGGCACCATAGGCTTCCGTCTCAAAGGAGCGTCCATCGGGCAGTGCGGTGATTTCGTTGGAATAATGTCCGACGGATGCACCAACCTCCCATTGGAAGTCTTTGAGTGCAAGCACCTTTGCCTTGAGGCTCACATCGAAGCCGCTGTTCTCCAATTTGCCGGCGTTGGTCCAGGTCTCCTGCAAGCCGCTGGTCCAGGCGAGTTGCCTCAAGGCGAGGAGGTTTTCCGTCCAGCTCTTGAAGATGTTGGCCCGGAGGCTGATCCTGTTGTTGAGGAAATTGGCTTCCAGTCCTGCGGTCACACGTCTCGTGGTTTCCCATTTCAGTTCGGTGTTGCCAATGTTTCCGATGGAGAGTCCTGTGACTTCGTTGTTGAGCATGAGGTTGGACACGAAATAGCTTCGTGAGGCGGTGTAGTCGATGTCGTCATTGCCGGTGACATCGAATCCGGCATTGATCTTGAGGTAGTTGATGCCTTTCACGTTGGCGAGGAACTTCTCGTTGGAGAGCACCCATGCCGCCTCGATGCTGGGGAAGAGTCCCCACACCACTCCTGCCAGTTTCAAACCGTCGGCATCATCTCCGAAGCGTGAGGATGACTGGAGTGAGAAGCCACCGTCCACATAGAAGCGCTCGGCATAGTTGTAGCCTGCCACGCCATACCATGCGATTTCCTTCCACTTGTCATCGGCGCCACCGGTTTTCTTGAACTGCAAGGAGTTGCTCATGTTTGGTGTCTTGTCGTTGCCGGTGTTGTAGCCTCTTTGCCATGTGGACTTGTATTCGCTGGTGAGATACCTCACGCCGCCCCTGAAGTTGACGCGGTGTGCTCCGTAACGGTTGTTCCAGTCGAGATAGGTGTCGCTCTGGATGGATGTCTGCCTAGCGGAAGCGCTCTGCACGTAGTTCTGGAGCGTTGCACCCTCGTCAAGTCCCTTGATGGTGAAGGTGGGCACGCCCATGATGGGGAGGTAGTAGTTCTCGTTGGTGTTGACCAGTCCGAGGGAGAAATGCTCAGCCAGTTTGAGATGCCTGTTGAGTCTCACTTTCGGAGTGATGGCGAACATGATGAGTCGGCTGCCGAAGGAGTTGCGGTTGGTGCCGTCGCCATTCTTGAGGATGCTCGTCGGGTTGGCTAGTCTTCCCTTGCCTTGGAACATTCCCTCGAGGTAGTCGTCGGCCTCGGACAGGTAGTGGCTGAGATTGCCGTTCATGTCGTAGGCATAGGGTGAGAGGAAAGGAGCCTTGGCCAATCCGAGGAATGACGGAGAGGTGATGACGCCCTCTAGCGGGTCGATGGGTGCGCCGTCGTCGGTGAGCGACCGGTCGAGGTCGCTGTAGGAGGCGTCGAACCTGACGTCAAGTCCCCTGATGACCTCGATGTCTGAATTGAGGCGCATGTTGAACCTGGAGAAGTCGTTCTTCTTCAGCGTGCTGTTTCCCAGGGAATATCCCACGGAGAGGTTGTAGGATGCCACATTGTCACCACCCTGCACGTTGATGCCGTAATTCTGGGAGAAGGCGTTCTCATACACTTCCTTCGTCCAGTCGGTCTGGTTGTGATACTGCTTGTAGTAGAAGTAGTTGGGGTCATTGTTCAAGTATTTCATCGACCCCTGCAACTTGGTCTTGCCAGCGAGCAATTCAGTGGTGTAGAGCCTGTAGTCCTCGGCATCCATCATGTTGGGAAGCTTCGGCACCAGTTCATAGCGTCCGTTGATGGTCACGTCGATTTTGGTTGCCATGCTCTTGTTGCGCTTGGTCTGGATGAGGATGACACCGTCGGCGGCTTTCGCTCCATAGAGGGCGGTGCCGTTTTTCAGCACGGTCACCTTCTCGATGTCGTTGACATTGAGGTTGGCCATCATGTTGTTGTAGTAGCCGTCGTGGAGCATGTCGCGGTTGTACTGCATGTCCATGATGACACCGTCGATGACCACGAGGGGCTGACTGTTGGCATGCAGGGAGTTGATGCCTCCGATGAGCATGCGCCCTCCCACTCCGGGCAGTCCGCTGAGCGCGGTCGGCCTGACGTCGGCGGCAATCTGCTGTGCCACGAGTGGGTCGATGCTGACTTCAGAGGTGTTGGCAAAGTTGGATGCCTCTGCCATGGCGGTGGCGCTGGTGGCGGTTTTGTAGAGTTCGCCAAAACTTTCCGGGTAAAGTTTTCCATTGGCCACGCCGTTCCTCACTGCGCATTGCTCTAGGTTGTATCCGTCCACCCTGATGATGATGGAGCGGGTGTATTCCGGTGTCTTGAGCACGTAGTTGCCTTGCTCGTCGGTAAGGGTGGAGTATCTCGCATCGCCATAGGCCTGGACCATGACACCCGACAAAGGTTTCCCTGTCGCGGCGTCCACCACTTGTCCCGTCACGTTCTTCATGTCCTGGGCGGTCATCGATACTGCCGCCATCAACAATACGAAAATAAGTATCTTTCTCATTGTTCTTCGGATTTAGTGGTTCTTGGTCTCAGATAGATGCAGTCGATGTACATCTCTCGGGCATAGGTGGAAGTCTCTCTTGCCAGGATGGAGCAGGTCAGTTTCACCGTGGCCTTGATGTCGTTCTGGTCGAAGTTGCAGACGGGGAAATGGAAGTTCTCTGCAATCACCACGGTGTCCACCGCCTCGGGATTGGTCTTGAACTGCGTGTTGCCGCAGTTGAACGTCTGTTCGTTGCCAAGGGAGTCGACATAGGTGATGAGCGCCCTGAACTTGCATGGTTTCAAGTTGGGGTTGACGGGATTGTCGACCGACTTGGGGAGGATGATGGCGCAGATGTCGTAGTCGCCACTGAGGGTGTTGTTCACCTTGTAGGTGAGTTCCCAGTTGGAGGTGGCGGTACGTGGGATGACATGCAGGTACCCTCCCTTGGAGATGCTGTCGGCGGCAATGTGCCTGACGTTGTATTGGCAGTCTTTCTCCTGCAGGATGAGCTGTGTGGCCTCTGCCTCGCTCCAGATTTCCTTGAAATAGGTGTCTGCAGGATTGAAGGGCCACTCCTGGGTGACATACAACTGACCGTTGCTGCATTCCACCGGCATGGCTCCTGCCAGGATGCCTCCTTGTGCGAACGGCTTGTAGAAGACGTGGTATTCCGGTGTGGAACGTGTATATTGCACGGAGACGAGGGAGTCTTGCACGGACTTCTGGTCGGTGACGTTGAAGATGGCGTCGTCGAGGAGTGCGCGGGTTGTCCAATACTGCTGCAAGGAGTCGCGTTTCTGCACTTTCTCGTCATAGACGAAATGCTTGCTGGCCTCTGCCCATGCCTTCGCCCATCCCTGGTTGGAGGGGACGACCATCATGTAGGTGGAGTCCTCGGAGTCGATGTAACCGAGGCGTTGCAGTATCTTGTTGCGCTCGATGACCACGGAGTCGACATAGACGGGGACACCTTCCACGATGCCGCTGGAGACCGAGTGGTCGGCGTCGAAATAATCCTCTTGGTAGGTGCGGAGCACCGAGCCAATCTGATTGAGCCCGGGATTGTTGCACAACTGCTCATACAGGCTGTAGCGGTAGGGCAGCGGGCCTGCCGTGACATGGAGCACGCCGTTCTTGGCATGGTTGTTGGGGGAGACGACGCCGATGCCCTCGATGGCGTCTGCTCCCACCTCCACGTATTTGGAGTTGAGCAGCAGCATGTTGTTGGGGACGGGTGAGACGGAGCGTAGGGTGCGCGAGAGGTGGTTGAGCACGAAGAATCGCTCCACCACGGAGTCGCCCTGGTTGGTCTGCACGAGATTGAGCAACGAGTCCTTGTTGAAAGTACCGTTGACGGGAGCCACGACGGTGAACGACTGCCCGCTGTTGAGCAGGTCGGCATAACTCACAGGGGTCTTCTTGTGCATTCTGAAAACCTTGGTCTGCTCCAACACTTGGCAGAAGTCGCCAAGTTCGGGTTTCGCCTTCAATTCCTCCCATAGCGTGGTGGAGCTGCCTACCACACTGGTGTCCTCGTAATGGTCATCCCAATCCGAGCAACCAACGAGGCCGCAGAGGGCGAAGATGGCACAGATGATATATTTATGGTTCATCATGATGAATTTTGTCTGTTAGTGATTGATGTTAATGCGTATCTTCTCCCTCCGGACTTCCATAGATGCTCTTCGGGCAAAGCTCGATGTAGTCGAACGACCAGTAGCGGTCTGGGTCGTCGAGCACCTGGCGGAAGCGCAGGTAATAGGTCTTGTTGGAGTCGAGGTACTGTGTGGCAAGCACCCTTCTGAGGTTCCAGTTGTTGCCACGAAGAGGATGGTCGGCATCCCATGGACGGTAGCTGTCCATACCCTTCATATAGCCTCTGTTGTGCATGGCCTTGTCGTTGGCCCTGTTCTCTTCCTCGTCGTCGGTGTCTTCCATCCATCCGATGTTGGGGTCGGGACCGTAGACCCTGAGGTCGACAGGAATGCCGCAAGGCTCGTTGTTGAGATAGACTTGCACGACGCCACGCTCCTCGCCCACGGTGTAGCCCAACCTGACCTCATAGGTGCCAGAAGGCACGGGGAGGAGTTTGAAGGCCACGTCGAAGACACCACTGATACAGACGGCATTGGCCTGGTAGGAGTTCCAGTAACCCACGTCGCTATGCACGCCCACATAGGTCTCGTCGCTCACTTTCCAGTCGGTGATGTACTTGTTCTTGAAACCGGTGAGGATGTCCTCTCCGTAGCGGCCACGACCGTTGCAGTTCATGAAGTCGGGACTCAAGACGGTGGCGTCGATGCGGATGCGGCAGTTGAGCACCACGTCCCTCACCTCTGTGGTGTAGGCGAGGATGTCGTCGAGATAGTGATAGACACCGTTGAGCGCGTTCTGGTCAGTGGAGCCTGACTCCGATGGGGAGAGGACCTTGACACCGCGCACGGTGCATCTGTTCTGCAAGCCCTTGCGGTTGATGAAGAGGCCTGCGGATGGTCCGGCGAACCTCATGATGGTGCCTGGGCACATCGTCTCATAGAACTCCTCGGGGTCGCTGAGCGAGGTGTACCAGCAGTGCTCCCTCAACTCTCCTGACATCACCCAGCTGTTGTACTGTCCGATGCGGGGCAGGAGGTGGTAGCTGACAAAGCGGTTGAGCGGGTTGCGGCGGTCCTTGGGGTTGTCGTCGTATTTGCCGGCATCCTCGGGGAAGGTCTGGTCATACACGCTCTTGGCGTAGGCCTTGAGGTCCTCGATGTTGTTGATGCCCTTGTTGTGATACACGGAGTCTGGTTCAACGAAGGCGGTGTACTTGAAATAGCGCTTCTCAGGCCAGAACGAACGGGTGTACAGGGCGGAACCCGAGGTGCATCGCACCATCACGCCCTCGTGCACGGAGTCCTCGCTGCAATAGTAGGACTCATCGAGATATTTCGTCAGTGAGTCGCACATTCCCGTCAGGCTGAGGGCCTGCGAGAAGAGGGTGAGCTCTGGGTCCTCTGCGATTTTGTCGGGGAGGAGGAGGCTGCTTGAGGAGATGACGTTGTTGATGACGTGTACGACACCATTGGTGACGGAGTCGTTGTAATCAATCATCCTGGAGTTCTTGTTGATGTAATAGACGAGCGCATTGTGGTTGTTGACATCGGAGTCGCTCGAGAGGACGATGTAGGAATCATCCATGTTGAGTTCGGGCAATGCACCCTCGCCGATGTCGGTGGTGAAGAAGGCCCCCTTCTTGATGATGTGCGTGCGCGCAAGGGTGTCGCAAGTCTCGGTGGGGATATTGTCCACAGTGCCGTATCCGGAGCGGCTGAGATACCTTCCGATGGCCTCGTTGTTGGGAGCGAAGAGGGTGAAGGTGCCATAGGTGGACAGCATGGAGAAATAAGGTGTCCGCTTGAGGATGGCGATGAACTCACTGAACTGCTCCTGGTTCTCCTCCAGGAAGCCTGCCGCAGTGACCTTCTTCGACTGGTAGTAGTTCATGGGCACGTCGTCGTCATTGTCGACGCATGAAGCGACAAAACCGATGACCAGGACGGCTAATAGGAATATGGGTAATTTCTTCATGATTCTTATCTGTTAAAGGTTTGCGGTGCTTATTTGGTCAGTTCATTGTCTTCCTCGTTGCCGAAGGCTGGGTTCTGCACAAGCAGCGGGTTCACCTTGAGCTCGCTCTTCGCATAGGGGAAGTAGATGATGTTGGGGTCGGCCAACTTGATCTTGATGGCATTGACATTCTCGATGTATTTCCTCGAAGCAAGGGAGATGAGCCTGTTGTTGTTGCCGTCTCTCCTTGCCACCCTGACAAGGTCGAACCAGCGCTTGCCTTCAAACATGAACTCTCTTTGGCGCTCTTCCAGCAGCAGTTCCTCCATGGATGCCTTGGAAGTGACATAGTCGGCCATCTTCAACGTGTCCGTGCGAGCGTTGTTGATGACGTCGTTGGCACGCTTGTTGACGATGTTGATGAGGTTGAAAGCCCTCTCGTAACCGCCCTCGCCACGCTGTATCTCTGCCTCCGCCTTGATGAGCAGCATGTCGCTAAGGCGGTAGAAAATCCAGTTGGCATCGGCGCTGGAACGACGTGAGCTCGACAAGTTGAGGTCGGCCTCCTTTGTGACGTTCTGAGTGGAATAACTCACGCTTCTTCTCGCAAACTTCGTGATGGCGTAGCTGGAGTTGTCAAGCTCGGTGGACTCATACACCCTTCCGTCGGTTTTCTTGAAAATCAAGTTGTTTCCCAATGCGGCATCCTTGCAGAGGAAGTCGGGTGCGCTGAGGCGGCCCATGGTGGTGTTGTTGTTTCCGTAATAACTGCTCACCCATGAGTTCTGCTGACTCTGGTTGGAGCGGAAATACAATTCAAAGATGCTCTCGAAGGAGTTGCCTTCTCCGAAAATCTCATTGTACGCGTTGCCGCAGACAGTGCTGCCCACAGGCTTCTCCAGGATCATGGGAATGTCGCCGAAGAGCGCGATGTTGTTGACATTGCCTTCACGCTCTACCATTTCCTTGTATTGCTCCTTCTTGAAATCGATGACCAGGTCGCAATACTTGATGCAGTTGTCCCAGTCGCCTTTCCACAGGTAGAGGTCGGCAAGGAGGGCGTAGATGGCCCAACGGGTGATCTTGCTCGAGTTCTGATAAGCATTGGGGCTGTCGTCCTGGTAGTATCTCCTGACAGCGTCGTCCTTCACCTTCTCGAGGTCGATGATGAGGGAGTCGAGCACGGCGTTGAACGGCGTGGCAGGCAGGACGTAAGCCTGCGTGTCGTCGATGCTGGGCTGCGTGGTGTAGGGCACGTCGCGGAAGGTGCGGATGAGGTAGAAGTAGCAGAGTGCCCTGATGGCAGTGGCCTCGGCGATGTTGGCCTTCATCTCCTCCAAGGTGTAGTTGGGGTCGATTTCCTGCACCATCGGCGCGTAATGGCAAACGGTGTTGCAACGGTTGATGGCCACATAGAAACTCGCCCAGTTGCACATGGGGTTCGACGGGAGAAGGTTCTCCTTGAGAATCTCGTTGATCTCATTGGGAACGGAAGAGCCGAGTCTGAGGTTGTCGGAGCGCAACTCTCCCCACACACCCATCCTGGTGAGGCAGTCGCCGCTTTCGAGCGTCTCATAGCAACTGTTCATCACGCTGGTCACGTCGCCTTTCTCCGTCCAGAAGTTTTCGAGCACCACCTCGTTCATGGGGAGGATGTCGAGGAAGTCGGAGCATCCCGTAAGAGTGAACACCAGGGATGCGGCTACCATGATATGTTTGATTTTGTCCGTCATAATGGTAATTTTTTCCATATTAGAATTGAATCGTAATACCTCCGGTGAAAGATTTCGAGCGAGGTGTCTTTGCTTCGTCGGTCACCAGTCCGAACGAACCGTAGCCCACTTCCGGGTCGGCTCCGGAATATTTGGTGAGGCAGAACAAGTTGTTGGCCGAGACATAGAGGCTCACTTGCTTCAGACCCCATTTCTTGAGCAATTTGGGGTCGAGGCTGTAGCTGATTTGCGAGTAATTGAGCCTGATGAACGAGCCGTCTTCCACGAAGCGGTCGCTGCCCAACCAGTTGTAACCCGACTGATGAAGCGCGCGTGGGATTTCTGTGACATCGCCCTCGACACGCCATCTCCAGTTGACGGCACGGCTCTGGTTGTTGTTCTCATACATATTTTCTACACGCATGCGCGCGCGATTCACTATCTTATTGCCATACCTGAAGTTGAACTGGTTGTTCCAGGTGAAGCGGCCGAAATTGAGTTTGAAACCGAAACCACCGGTGAACTTGGGCAGTGACGAACCGAGATAGACGATGTCAAGTTCGTTGATCTGACCGTCGTGGTTGACATCCTCGTAGATGGCGTCGCCACCACGGAACTCATAGTTGACCGACCCGTAGCAGAAGGTCATCGGCTTGGTCATGCCGTTCTCGTCGATGAGCACCACGCCGTTCTCATCCCTGACGACAGGGGCGTTGGGGCCGCTGACACCCTTGATTTCCTCAGGAGTGTAGTCGGAGTATTGATACACACCCTTGTAGCGGAAGCCGTAGATGCTGCCCAAGGAGCGGTTGAGTTCCACGCGGGAGAGGTAGGAACCGTTGTTGCGGTCGAACTCGCTGTTGAGGCTGGCGAGGCAGGTCTCCTCCATGGCGGTGATCTGGTTCTTGTTGTTGGCGAAGGTGACGTTGAAATCGACGCTGAACTTCCCGGTCCTGATGATGCGGTTGCCGTTGATGTTGAACTCCCAACCGACGTTCTTCATCTCACCCACGTTCTGCCAATCGAATCGGCTGAAACCCGAAGAGGTGGGAATGCCCCTGCCGCTCATCAAGAGGTCGGTGGTATACTGGCGATAGAACTCAACGTTACCGGTGATGCGCTCATTGAAGAAGCCGTAGTCCAAACCTACGTTCCAGGTCTCTTTCTGCTCCCATTTCAGGTTTTTCAGCTGGATGTTCTGTGGATAGATGCTTCGCTCGTTCATATACCCGTTGCCATTGGCATACTTGCTGAAGAAGAGGTATTCCGAACCGGGTTGCTTGCCCACGATACCCCATCCCGGACGAACGGAGAAGGTGGAAAGCCAAGGAAGGTGCTCGGTGACGAATTTCTCCTTGTGGATGAGCCACTTCAAGGAGAGTGCGGGGAAGTTGCCCCAGCGCTGGTCGGAACCGAACCTGGTAGTGCCGTCACGACGGACGGAGAAGTCGGCGGCATATCGTCCTTTGTAGGAATAGTGCGCGGAATAGGTGAAATAGATGCTCCTCCACTGTCCACTGCCGGTGCCGATGCCGTCGATGATGCCAGGTGCTGCGGGGCTGGTGATGGTGCCGGAGGGAAGTCCCCACTCCACGGTGTTCTGCGAACTGTTCTTGCCACTGGTCAACTGGCCGCGGAGCAGCATCGTGAGGTAGTGGTCCTTGTTTTTGAACACCGGCGTGAAGGTGAGCGTGTGGGTGGTGGTGACGCCGAAACTCTTGGAGGAGTTGGCTGTCGTCCTGTTGCTTTGTTTGCCATCGGTGTCGTTCCATCCAGTCGTGCTGAGCGAGAGCGGCATGAAGGTGTCCTCATAACGGTTGAAGATGTTGAACACCACCTTGCCCTCATAGCTGAGTTGGGTCTCCGTGGCACTCAGTCCCAAGAAATTATATTTCAGCTTGAATTCAGGCTCGATGTTGTAACTGGTGTCGTGGTTCTTGGCTTGATAGGCCAGGGCGATAGGGTTCTTGTTGCCCAGCTGGTCTCTCAAGGCGTTGGAGACGGTGGGCAGCATGCTGTAGTATTCGTCGAGGTCGTTGCCGTTCTTGTCCTGCTCGTAGATGGAGAGGTTGGGCATGCGCGTGTAAGCGATGGAGAGGAGGTCGCCGTTGTTCTTCTCATTCTTGGTGTAGGTGAGGGCGATGTTGGTCTCTATCTTGATGCGGTCGCTGACGAAATAGTCGAGGTTGACACGCGAGGTGAAGCGGTCGAGCTGCTGCTTGATGATGGAGCCGGTCTCATGGTCGTAACCGGCACCGATGCGGAAGTGGGCCTTCTCACCACCACCGCTGAGGGCGAGGTAGTGGTTCTGGCGCCAACCTATCTGCTTGACTTCCTTCAACCAGTCGGTGTTGTTGTTGTACATCTCGTATTCAGGGAAGCTGGGGTTGTAGTTCAACTCCGGGATGTTGCTTGCCGCATCACTCATCGAGGGGTTGAAATACTCTTCCTTGAGCAACATGGTGTATTCGTCGCCATTGAGCATCTTGTAGCCGTTGGGCTGGTAGGTGCCGGTGAGTCGGAAACTGTAGGTGGCCCTGGTGGCGCCGCGCGTACCACGCTTCGTCTTGATCTCAATCACACCGTTGGAGCCTTGCGAACCCCAGATGGCGGTGGCGGCGGCATCCTTGAGCACGTCGATGCTCTCGATGTCTTCAGGGTTGACATTGAGGAGTTCTGCAAACTTCTCCTCGTTGGCGGATGAGAAGTCGAAATTGTTGGTGTTGGTTTCCCATACGTTGCCATCGACGACGATGAGGGGTTCGCTGGAGCCGTTGATACTCGACACACCACGCAAGCGCATGGAGGTGCCGGCACCAAGGTTTCCGGAATTGGCCACGATGTCGAGACCTGCGATACGTCCTTGCAGCGCCTCGTCGACGGTGGTGATGGAAAGTCCTTCAAACTCCGTCATGCTGATACTTTCACGGGCGGTGGAAATCTCATCGACCGGGATGGCTAGTCCGGAGCCGCCCGCACGCCTCTTGGAGAGGACGACGACCTCGTCGAGCTGCTCCTCGTCGGACATCATGATGTCAAACTTGACTTTGTTGATGGGCTGGGTGATGGTCTTGTGGCCCACATAGGTGAAACGCAGCTTGTTCTTGGGCGACACGATTTTCAAGGAGAAGTTACCGTTGATGTCGGTCACCGTGGAGGCGACGATACGGTTGGCACCGTCAAGCTCCACGACGTTGGCGCCGATGACTGGTCCGTAGGCGTCGTTGACGGTACCGCTGACGATGTCGCCGGAGTTCTGTGCAAAAGTGCTGAGAACTGACAATTGGAGGCATAGGATGACAGCTCCAATGATTCTACTTATTCTATTTGTTGTCATAGTTGTCATATTTCAATTGTCAATTCTGTATCATCAGCGGTTGGTCGATGAGATGGATGACCGCCGAGGAGGAGGTCTCTATCTGACTGGCGCTTGACGCATCAGCGGTGTTGTACTGGAACTCACGAGCCACCAAGTTGTAAAGGGCGGGGTTGGAAGTGACCACATGGCGTGTGTTGCGAGCATGGTCGATGATTTCTATGCCGTTACTGGTGAGTCGGGCGGTAACCCTGTAGAAGCGCTCGGTGGCGGGGTCGATGACGGCGGTCTCAAAGTCGCCGGAGTCCTCACCGGCACCGATGAAGAGGGCGTTGTCCTGAATGTGGTACTTCAGGAAGTTGACAATCTGCAACGAGTCGCGGGTCTTGGCGGTGAGGTTGCCAGCCTCCTCGAAGGCGTCGACGGCCTCCCAGGAGGAGAGCTTGCCCTGCCTCTGCAACTCGGTGATGCTCTCGTTGGTGGGAACGTAGATAGTATAATGATAGGTGTTGAAGACGGAGACGTTCGTGCCGCCACAAGCGTTGCGACGGTTGTGGATTTGCTCAAACAGGCCGCTGCCGTCCATCAGTTCGAGGAACTTGGAGAATTCCGGCTTGCTGGCGAGGACGTCCCTCACGGTCTGCCTCGTGCCCATGATGGGTTTGTCGTCAAGGATGTAACTCTTGCCGTTGCCGCCATCGGTCTGGTCGTAGATGTAACTCACCCTGAGGGGTTCGCTTTCATTGGTCTGGTAGCTGCCTTCCACAGTCATGCCGTTGGCGCCGGCATGAACGTTGGAGACCTTGATTTCCGTGCCGCCCTTCGTGCGGTAGTAGGTTTGTCCGTCCTCCACGTTGCCGATGACGATATGGGTGTCGAGGATGTCCTTCAAGCGGTTTCTCACCATGTCGTATCCTGCCCTTCCGATGGAGTCGCCCACGGTCCCGGTCACCGGGTCGTAGTTATAGATGCCGGCCCACACCCTGTCCTGCACGTTGACCTTGGTGGGGTCGTAATGGAACCGGAAGAGTTGCGTCTGGTTCTTGCCGTAGGAGACGGGGTCGATGTATTCCAGCAACGCCTTGTTGGTGGGGATGAAGAAACTGTAGTAGGAGTTGAGGGAGTTGAGATACACATTATATTGTAACTGCTCGATGCCCCAATAAAGAATCTTCATGCTCTCGTTGACCAATGCAGGGAAGGAGACGCTGACGTAGGCGGTGGGTGAATAGACATGGTTGGTGAGGTAGATGGCACCGTTGCATCCGAGCCATACGGAGTCGATGGCCGACACCTCCACGCCCATGGGGTCATTGGCGTCGTTGAGAATGCCCTGGAACTTGGAAGGAACGGAGGAGACGAAGGAGCTGAGCATGTTGTTGTTCAGCAGTTTCACCACCACCTCGTCGGGGACGTTCTCCCAAGTACCGTAATAGTCCTTCAGCACACGACCGGCTCCCGACTCCCAATATTCCTCCATGGCCTCGTTGCTGGGCACCATCATCACGGCCATGTCGCGCTGCAGGGCGATGTTGCCACCTTGGTCGTCGAGTCCGGCGTAATAGGCGTTCCATTCCGGGTCATACTTCAACAGTCCGTTGACGGCACCGTTGGTGGGTGTGGCGCCGAGAGGGTTGCCGCCTTGTGACTTCTCGGAGAAGAAGCGCTTCTGGAAAACGGAGTCTACATTCTGGTCGTATAAATAATTATATTGTGTAGTGACTGCCTCTCCCACCCAGTATGGTGCGCAGAAACGCTCCAGCAACTTGTTATAGGTGCTGACGTTGGGCTTCTTCGCCACCAGTTCGGCCATGTTGGGCAAGGGCATGATGACCTCGCTCATCTTGTGGATGAAGCCGTTGGAGCACTTGATGTTGGGAGCCTCCACCTGCACGCCGTTGATGCTGGCGTCGCCCGACACCCTGTGGGTGGTCTTGTTGTAGAGGAAATCGTAGTCGCTGTTGGTGATGCGCTTGTTGACCAACTGCTTCTCGATGAACTGCACAAGCGGGACGACGGAATTGTCGGTCATGCACACCATCGGTTTTCCAGACTCCCTGTAACGTGCCCAATAAGGATTGTTGGGCATCTGTTGGGGATAGAGTACGGCCACGGAGTCGTAGGGGGTGTTGGAGGCGAAGCGCCTCATACACTCTCCCTCACGGGGTGGCGTTCCCTCCACGCTTGGCAGACTGTTGAGCTGCATGGAGTTGTCCATCATGCTGCCGAAGAGCAGCAATTTCTTCTGGGAGGTGGAGAATTGCTCATAGCTTCTCACTCCCCAACTGTTGTTCTGGAAGAATCGAGCATAGGCTTGGTCGTCTGCGACAAAGAGGGTCTTCGAACCTGTCTTCGCGAGTACTTCCTTGTAGCCCAAGTCCTCAATCATCCGAACGGTGTTGGTGTAGTTGCCATCTTCCACGAGCCAATTGTAGATGCTCGACCCCCAGCCTTCCGGGGAACGCTCATCCAGGTCATACTCATCAGAGCAAGAGGTCATGGAAATGCCCGCTACCAACACAAAGCAAGCCATTAACAGCCGATTACGACGATGGCTCCATAATGTCTTTTCGGTTACCATAAAAAGAATTGCGTTTAACTTGTAATTTGTTTTGTGCAAAATTACATTTTTTAAATGAGATTAACAATAATAATTTGTCGCACCTGTTTATGTTTTAACTTTACACTCTTTCAATATTGTTTCAAAACATTTTGTTTTTGTTTCACCTTGTCAAAAGCGGTGAAAACGTGCAAAATACGAAGCATTTCGCACGTCTTCACAACACCATTTCACAAAGGTTACTTCAGATTTTTCAGCAACGCCTCGAGGGCGCTGCGACGCTCTTCCCATGTCTTGTAATCGTCGGCACGCAGGGTGTGGACCTCGGGCTTGGGACCTTGGGAATTTTTCATGAAGTCGAGACGACTCGTCGTGATGATGCAGGCCTTGGTCTTCTTCTGTGAGATGAGCTTGTCGGCTATGGCGTTGGCACCACCTACCTTGAACCAACTCTCCCATGTGTCATCCTTGCCAGGTACGAGTTGGATGAACGAGGGGAAGCCGTTCTCACGCCGATGGGCCATCGGGGAAATGTACCATGCTTCGCGAGCCATGATGTTATAACTCAACTCACCATGCTCGATGTCACCCATCGAAGCGAAATTGTAGGGACTGGAGGGATGGTTGGCGATGCTGGGCTTGAAACCTCTCGACGGAGCAAGATACATGTTGTTCGGGTCGGCTACCTGCATGCCATCGACAAGGAAATAATAGGTGAAGGTCTCCATCACATGGTCTCTCAACTCCACCGACCACACTCCGTCGGCATCCTTCTCCATCGACAGTGGCTGGGCAAAGGGTTCGCCTGCCAACTGCACCTTCTGTGCATCAGGGGCCTTGAAACGGAAGACGATGCTCTCCTTCTTGTATTCCGGCGAGACGATGGGACGAGGGAAGAGACGGGCCATCACACCGGCGGTGAACTGTTGCTCCTGGCCTGTGGCGGCAGGGGCGGGCCGACCCTCTGCCATGGCCTTCTCGGCTGCCTGGGGCTTGAAGAGGAGGGGGAGGGTCTTGCTGAGGAAGAACTTGGCGTTCATCCAGGTGTGGCCATACTTGTCGGTGGTGAATTCCTTCACTGAGCGAATGCCTTTCTTGTCGAGGAACTCCATATAGTCACGGGCGTTGCCATAGAGGAAGTCGTCGGTGCCCACACCCAGCCAGAAGAGATGGAGCTTGGAGTTGAGGGAGGCTGCATCGTCGTAAACCTGGGGGATGTCGGTTGAGGTGAACGAACTGTAACTGCAGAGGTAGGAGAACTTGTCGATGTTGCGCAGACCTATCGACAGGCCTTGGTTGCCTCCACGAGAGAAGCCTCCTATGGCACGATGGTCGCGGTCGGCGATGGTGCGGTAATGCGACTCCACGTATGGCATGAGGTCGTCGACGAGGTCAAGACTGAACACATCGCGGCCAAACTGCATCTGCGGCATGCCCGACCCCTCGTTCGGCGTGGGAAGCAACTTGAAAGGATTGCCATAAGGGAGCACCACGATCATCTCCTCTGCCATGCCACGAGCCAAGAGGTTGTCGAGGATGTAATTCACACGGCCCACCTTATAATATACTTCCTCGGTGTCGGTGGTGCCGCTGATGAGATAGAACACAGGATACTTCTTGTCACGTTTCATCTGATAACTGGGCGGGAGATAGACCACCGCCTGGTTGGTGGCACCCAAGCTCTTCGAATAGTAATGGACGTATTCCACAGAGCCATGGGGTATGCCGTCGATGATGTCGTGGGCCAGATGGCCCTTCAGCACAGGAATCTCCAAAAGACTGTTCTTGAAACCTTCGTTGGGGAAATACTGGTCGCAGAGCGGATCCATGACGCTCACACCGTCAACAATGAAACAATAGGGGTACATATCAGGGGCCGCAGGTCCCAAGGTGGCCTTCCAAAAACCTGTCTCCGCATCGCGGGTCATCGGCTGACGGCCGGCAAACTGAACATCAACCATCACCTCTTTGGCGTGGTCGTTCTGATAATAGAATGTCACCGTACTATCCGCGTTGCATATCGTGGAGTTGACGAGTGTCTGTCCTGACGGCTGGGCTTGCACAAAACCTGCCAAGCACAACAAAACTGATGCTAAATAAAACTTTTTCATATTTTTAGATTATTAGTCGATTGTTATGGATTTCAAATGTTGAATTGGTGCTTTCATATATGTCATCTGGTTGGCAACACGCTACCCATTGGACAAGATGCATCTGTCGCCCAAGATGAGACTGTAAATTCTTCCTTTCCTTCGGCTTTCGGGAGCAAATATAGCAATAATATATGATACTGCAATCCCTTTCGCGAAAAAAATGCCAATTTTTTAGTAAATGAACAAGTAAAAGTGAGCATATCCCCTCCCCTTGAGGGGAGGGGCTGGGGTGGGGTCTTTGACCAAGAGTGTTAACAACGAAGCAAACATATGTACCTTTAACTCCCCTTTAACTCCTCTTCAACTCCCCTTTAACTCCTTGAAAAAAACTCCCCTCCTTTCATATAAAATAAGGATGAAAATGCTACTATTAAGAAAAAATACATTAATTTTGCACAAAAAACAAGAATATGTCTGAAAGAAAAGTGAGGGTGCGCTTCGCACCCAGCCCCACAGGGCCCTTGCATATCGGCGGAGTACGCACCGCATTGTATAATTATCTCTTTGCCAAACAAAACGGGGGAAGCCTCGTTTTACGCATCGAAGACACCGACTCCACTCGCTTGGTGCCGGGAGCGGAGGAATACATCATCGAGGCTTTCCAATGGCTGGACATCAAGTTTGACGAAGGGGTCTCCATAGGTGGAAACTACGGGCCTTACCGCCAAAGCGAACGTAGGAAAATATACCGACGCTACGTCGACCAGTTGCTGGAGAGCGGAAAGGCATACATCGCCTTCGACACCCCGGAGGAGTTGAACGCCAAACGCACCGAGACACCCAATTTCCAATATGACGCACGGACGCGCGGACAGATGCGCAACTCACTGACAATGCCACAAGAGGAAGTGGATGCACTCATCGATGACGGCACACAATACGTGGTGAGATTCAAGGTGGAACCGGGCGAGGAAATCCTCATCGACGACATCATACGTGGAGAAGTGAAGTTCATGAGCGACGTGGTGGACGACAAGGTGCTTTACAAAAGCGCAGACGAACTGCCCACCTACCATCTCGCCAACATTGTAGACGACCACCTGATGGAAATCACACATGTCATCCGCGGAGAGGAATGGCTGCCCAGTTCACCGCTGCACGTGCTGCTTTACCAAGCACTCGGATGGGCTGACACCATGCCAAGGTTCGCACACCTGCCACTGCTGCTCAAGCCGGAGGGAAAGGGGAAGCTGTCGAAACGCGACGGCGACCGACTGGGATTCCCCGTCTTCCCCTTGGAGTGGAAAGACCCGAAGTCGGGTGAGGTGTCCATGGGATACAGGGAGGACGGATATTTCCCCGAAGCCATCATCAATTTCCTCGCACTCCTCGGATGGAACCCCGGAACGGAGCAGGAGGTCTTCACACTTGACAAACTCGTACGCCTGTTCGACATCAACAAGTGCTCGAAGTCGGGCGCTCGCTTCGACTACAAAAAGTGCATATGGTTCAACCACGAATACATGCTGAACAAAAGCAACGAGGAGGTGGCGGGACTCTTCGCCCCCATCGTAGCTGGACATGGCGTGGACGAACCCTTCGAACGTGTGGTCGAGGTAGTGGCGATGATGAAGGACCGCGTGAACTTCGTCAAGGAATTGTGGCCGCTATGCTCCTTCTTCTTCGTTCCGCCGACTGAATATGACGAAAAAACCATACGCAAGCGCTGGAAGGAAGACTCGCCAACAGTGATGGGCGAACTGGCCGACCTGCTGGAAAGCCTCGACGACTTCTCCATCGAAAACCAGGAGAAGGTGGTGATGGCATGGATAGAGCAGAAGGGATACAAATTGGGCGACGTGATGAACGCTTTCCGACTCGCACTCGTAGGGATAGGAAAGGGACCAGGTATGTTTGACATCTCCGCCTTCCTTGGAAAGGAAGAGACGGTGAGAAGGCTGAGACGCGCCATCGCAAAAATCTGACAACGCTGGAGACGCTTCATTTGCAACAAACCAAAACTCCCCTTCGTGTATAACATACTGATGTACTTCTACCTCTTCGGCGTGGCCATCTATAGTCTGATTGACAAGAAGGTGCGTAAAATGTGGCGTGGTGAGCGCGACGCATTCGACGTGCTACGCGAAAAAGTGGAGGAAGGGGCGCAGTATGTATGGTTCCACGCTGCCTCTTTGGGGGAGTTTGAACAAGGGCGACCGCTGATGGAGCGACTCCGACGCGACCACCCCGAATACAAGATTCTGCTCACCTTCTTCTCGCCATCCGGCTATGAGGTGCGCAAGAACTACGAGGGGGCCGACATCATCTGCTACCTGCCACTCGACACCGCCGCGAACGCCCACCGATTCCTGAGATTGGTGCGGCCCGTGATGGCTTTCTTCATCAAGTACGAGTTCTGGTACAACTACCTACACATCCTCCGACACCGCAAAGTGCCGGTATATAGCGTGTCGAGCATCTTCCGTTCCGAACAGGTGTTCTTCCAATGGTATGGACGCGAGTACTCTCACGTGCTGAGGTGCATCACACACTTCTACGTGCAGAACGAGACCAGCCGCCAACTGCTCGCAAGCCTCAGACTGAAGAATGCCACGGTGGTGGGCGACACACGCTTCGACCGTGTGCTGCAAATCCGAGACGCCGCAAAGCAACTGCCCATCGCAGAGGCCTTCTCGCGTGGGCACCGCGTCTTCGTGGCGGGGTCAAGCTGGCCGCCTGACGAGGACGTGTTCATCAAATATTTCAACGAACATAACGACTGGCGCCTCATCATCGCTCCTCACGTCATCGGAGAGGACCACCTGAGACAGATACGTGGGATGCTGAAGGTGCCGACCGTGCTCTATACCGAGACGACACCGGAGGAAGCGGCGGAAGCACGCTGCCTCATCATCAACTGCTTCGGACTGCTCTCGAGCATCTATCAGTATGGCGAGGTGGCATACGTGGGCGGTGGATTCGGCGTGGGCATACACAACGTGTTGGAGGCTGCCGTATGGGACATGCCTGTCATCTTCGGACCCAACAACAAGCGGTTCCAAGAAGCACAGGGACTCCTCGCCGTAAAAGGAGGATTCGAGGTGGACGGCCCCGACACCTTCCAAGAGACGATGGACCGACTAGCCTCCGACCAACAACTCCTCGACAACGTCAGCCACGCAGCCGGAACATTCGTCAAAGGGCAGGCCGGAGCCACCGACAAGGTCATGGCCGCCGTGGGCCTGTAAACAACCTGCACTCATAGAATGTTTGGCACCATGCGTTTTCCGTCGTTTTTCACATGATTTCTTTGCCGTTTCAGGAAATATCCTTAACTTTGTAGAAAATCCACATGGCATGAGATACCCTATTGGCATCCAAGACTTCAAAACCATCCGCACGAACGACTATTATTATGCGGAATGATTTGCATCTGTCCACCCAGATTCGTTTTTACAACATATTTCTTCATCCAATTAGGAGAAATGTCAACAATTCTTCCTAACTTTGCACAATTATCAACAACTTATTACTCAACAAGATGAAAAAATGGTCTTTACTCCTGTTCCTTGCCATGGCTGCCATCGGCATGCAAGCCCAGAAACCATGGGACAAGGGCGGCTTTGAAACCCAACAGTATCGCAACCTCTTCGTGGAAATGGGCTACAACCCCATGGCCGTGGAAAGGAAATTGCAGGAAGTGTTCAACGATGTGTTCACCGGCCCCAACAAGGTGTATTTCGAGGTGGGAGACACACTGGGCTACATCAGCGACATCAAGAATCACGACGTGCGCACCGAAGGAATGTCCTACGGCATGATGATTGCCGTGCAGATGGACAAGAAAGACATCTTCGACCGCCTCTGGAGATGGTGCAAGAAATACATGCAGCATCAAGACGGTTCAAGGGAAGGCTACTTCGCATGGAGCTTGAAGACCGACGGAACACGCAACGCACAGGGTGCCGCCTCCGACGGTGAACTATATTTCATCACAGCACTGATTTTCGCATCCAACCGTTGGGGCGACGACACCGGCATCAACTACAAGGCTGAAGCCCAGCATATCCTCAACTGCACCATGCCAAAGGAGTATGAACCGGAGCAGAGAGGAGGCTTCGGAGGCTTTGGGGGCTTCGGAGGACAGCAACAGGCGGGACCGCAGAAAATGTACCTCATCGACCCGGAGACGATGCTCATCACCTTCACACCCGACGGGTTCGGACAGCGCTACACCGACCCTTCCTATCACATTCCTGCATTCTACGAGGTGTGGGCGCGATGGGCCGACGACGGACGCAGCGACTATTGGAATGAGTGTGCCAGGAAAAGCCGAGATTTCCTACACAAGGCCATTGATGAGAAAACGGGCCTGAATCCTGACATGTGCCAATATGACGGCAGCGAATTGCAGATGCCAAGGTTCCCTGGAAGACCTCCAGGACAAGCTCAGGGGCAGCAAGGGCAACAGGGACAACCACAGACTCCTCCCCGCAACGGCAACAGCAACTTCCGCTACGACTCATGGCGCGTGCCGATGAACATCGCCCTCGACTATGAATGGAGCTGCGCCGACAAGGAATGGCAGCGGCAGTATGGCGAGCGCATACAAAACTTCTTCTACAGCCAAGGCATAGACTCCTTTGTCGACCAATACCGCACAGACGGGTCGCTGCCCGAAGGAAACGAAATCCTGCAGGCAGGAGGCTTCCGCAAACTGCGCCACAGCATCGGCCTGGTGGCCACCACGGCGGCTGCGTCGATGATGTGCTCACACGAGAAGAGCAAGGAGTTTGTCAAAGCCCTTTGGGAAGCCAAGCACGAACCCTTCGAGGACGGCTATTTCGATGCCTACTACGACGGACTGCTCCGACTATTCGCCTTCATGCACCTCAGCGGCCACTACCGCGTCATCTTCCCGAAATGCTACTTGCAGACGGGCGACGTGAAGATGACCATCGACCCCTCTGAAGGTGGAAAAATCCTGTCGTACAAATACAAGGGACAGGAGGTCATCTCGCAAATGCCCATGCGGGAGGCATACGGAAGCACCTTCTGGACCAGTCCGCAAAAGGAGTGGAACTGGCCCCCGGTGCAGGAATACGACAAGGGGGCCTATGCCGTGGAGCAAAACGGCAACTCGCTCGTGCTCACCAGCGAAGTGTCGCAGAAACTGGGTTTCCGCATCCGCAAGGCGTTCACCACCGACCCGAAGTCAGACGCCATCAACGTGACCTACACCATCATCAATGAAAGCGGCAAGGAGAAACAGGTGGCTCCTTGGGAAATCACACGCGTACCCAACGAGGGGCTCATCTTCTTCGATGCTCCTGCCGAGCAAATCACGCCGGCGGGAATCATACCCTTCAAAACAGCCTTCAAAGCCGCTTGGTACACCACCGACGAAACCAATGAGAACAGAAAAATCAACGCCGATGGCAAGGGGTGGCTCGCCTATCTCAACAAAGGTCTGCTCATGGTGAAGAAATTCGAAGACCTGAAACCCGGCCAACCGGCTCCCGACGAAGCGGAGATACAAGTATATGTCAACAGGGGAAAGACATACATCGAACTGGAGAGTCAAGGAGCCTATACCAAACTGGCGCCGGGAGAATCTCTCTCCTGGACGGTGAAATGGTATCTCATCCCCTACAACGGAGATGCTGCCCCATCAAAACAACTCCTCAAGACCGTTAATAAAGTGATTAAAAATTGAAAAAGATTTTTCCCGCATACACTGCAGACAATGGCTCTAGTTTTCCTAGGAACACTAGGATTACCAGGGCCACTAGTTTTCTTAGAGCCACTGGCATCCCCAGGGGAGCTAAGATTACCAACCTCCTTGCCCTCTGTTTTCTCCTCACAAGCCTGACAGTAACGGCCTATGGAGCCCCCTCCTTGAAACCGAGGCTCGTGGTGCTCACCGACATCGCCCCGGGCGACATCGAACCCGACGACATGGAGTCGATGGTGAGGCTGATGACCTATGCCGACCAAGTGGAAATCGAGGCGCTGATCACCACCACTGGGTGGAACTGCGACCCCTATCCCAGGGAGTGGGCTGACTCACTCTGGCGGGTCATCGACGCCTACAGCCACGACGTGCGACAACTGATGAAACGCTCCGGCCAAAAAGGTTTCCAAAGCGTGGAAGAGGAGTCGGGATGTCAGGAGATAGGCTATTGGCCCAGTGCCGAATACCTGCGCAGCCGCGTGGCAATGGGCAGCACACGGTCGGGCATCGGCGTCATCGGCGAGGACAACCGTTCAGCCGGCAGCGACCTCATCATACGCCTGGTGGACGAAGACGACCCGCGACCGCTGTGGGTGGCTGCATGGGGGGGCGCCAACACATTGGCACAGGCCATCTGGCAGGTGAGCCAGCAGCGTACGCCTGAACAACTGCGCACGTTCCTGAGCAAACTACGCCTCTTCACCATCACCGACCAGGACATGGTGTGGGCCATGCGCGCCAACAGAGCATACAGTTCACACCAATGGCTACGAAGGGAATTCGCCCGCGACCTCCTCTTCATCTGGGACGAAAGCGCGTGGCTGTCACAAAACGAATTGGGGGTCAAGAACTGGTCGCAATACGCATCGATGATTCAAGGCAAGGGAAAACTCGGCAGCACCTACCCCACTTACAAATGGGGAGTGGAGGGCGACACACCCAGTTGGCTCAACATCCTTCCCAACGGACTGCACAACCCTGACGACCCGACGCAGATAGGTTGGGCGGGATGCTTCTGCCGTGACATGTGTCCCGACTCCCTTACCGTGGCGTGGACCAACTGGCGACCACCGCAGAAAAACATTTCCAGACAATACGAGGAACGATTCTATCCCGACATCTTCAACGACTTCGCTGCACGCATCGAATGGGCGGCAACAGGCAAGGGAAACCGCAACCCCATCGTCATCGTCAATGGGGAACAAGACCCCTCCCCCACCCTGCTGACTGCAAAAACCGGAACAACCGTCACCCTCGATGCTTCCGGCACCAACGACCCTGACGGAGACGCCATCTCTTTCAAATGGTGGATACAACGGGATGCTGGCAAATGCCCGCCTTCCATCGCCATCGACGGAACACAAGAAAAGGTCTCCCTTGCCATCCCCGCCGGGGCCGACGGAGCAGAGATACACGTCATCTGCGAGGTGCACGACAACCGCACCATCTCCCTCGCGGCATACCACAGGGTTATATTGAAGATTGAAAATTGAATTTTTGGAGCAGCGAGAGCAGAGTCAAGCTTGCTTGCACTCTGCCGAGTCGCGACAAAAATCAGCGAAGCTAAAATTGAAGATTGAAAATTGAAAATTGAAGATTGCCGATGATTACACCCGGGGGGCTCACCCGGAGTGCAACATCCCCGCCCCTCAAGG
>Ga0310694_10001100_pt1 | contig 31986 bp, 20 predicted proteins | sample 174DNAGHGhighgp2_FD_203884 | JGI IMG/M metagenome (GOLD analysis project Ga0310694, IMG submission 203884) | Sheep rumen microbial communities from Palmerston North, Manawatu-Wanganui, New Zealand - 1742 DNA GHGhigh gp2 (v2) (version 2) | ecosystem: Host-associated > Mammals > Digestive system... | reverse complement strand
ATCCCTGTGCGTCAGTTCCTCCGCATACTTTTCGGATTTCGGAGCCACGGCAATCACGCAGATCGGAGGTTCCGGCGGGCCGGCCTCCGCTTCATCGCCGGCTGCCAGGAGCTTCCGCTCCGCAGCCTCATATCCGCCTGTCAGGAAGAAAGGGAATCCTTTTGTTTCCGGGCTGCGCAGCAGCTCTTCCTGTTCTGCGGGCGTCAGGAAGCCGGAATACTGCCACGTGCCGGTCCTGCTGCTCCTGCGGCAGAGATCCAGCAGGTGGCGCAGCGTAGCGTCATTTGTCATCATGCTTCTTTACTGCTGCTGCATCAGCAGCAGGGTGATCTTGCTCCGGACCAGGTCGAACGCCACGTCGTTCAGGCCGCTGTTGATCACGATGTCCGCCATGGCCCGCGTCGGTTCCACGTACAGGTAATGCATTGGCTTGACGGTCGTCAGGTACTGCTTCGCGATGCCTTCGATGTCCCTTCCGCGCTCCTTCACGTCCCGGATCACCCTGCGCAGGATCCGCTCGTCCGCGTCTGCTTCCACGTACACCTTTATATCCAGCAGCTTCCTGAGTTCTTCATTCTGGAGCACCATGATCCCTTCGACCAGGATCACATCCGCCGGCCTGATCAGGATCGTCTTGCCGGAACGGTTGTGGACGGTATAGTCATATACCGGGCACTCCACTTCCTGCCCGTCCTTCAGCGCACGGATATGCTTAATCAGCAGATCCGTCTCGAACGCATCCGGATGGTCATAATTGATTTTTTTCCTTTCCTCAAAGGGAAGGTCATCCCTGCATCGGTAATAATTGTCATAATAAACCACGGAAACCCTGTCCCCGAACGCTTCCTTCAGCCGGTTTGTAAATGTTGATTTTCCGGATCCTGTACCGCCGGCAATCCCAATAAAAACAGGTTTCCTCATCGTATGCTCCATTCCTTTCCCGGCTTGCCGCAGGGAACATGCAGGAAATGATTGCTGTCCTCTTCTGCATTGATCCTGTGTGTATTATTATGGCATAATCGCGGCCTGCTTTCAACCGGAAAACGTTATTTATACCGCATCGTTCCTGTGCAGTCCCGTTTCCGGAAGCCGGAAAATCCGTCAGTACAGCACAGCATCGCCGCGGTAAAGATCAGCGGATGGTTTCCTGCAGGTATGCAAAGCTCTGCCGCAGGCATTCAAAAGGCGACGCTCCGTAGCAATCGTCCTGTTCCACCAGGGCATGTTCCGTAACCCCGTTGTGCGAGAGGATATCCAGGATCCTTTTGAAGTCAAGGTTCCCCATGCCCACAGGGGCCATGCGGATTTCAAAGCCGGATACCGTATAATCCTTCAGGTGCACACAGTGCAGGCGCTCCCCATGCTTCTCGAGCCAGGTGCATACGTCCATCCCGCCGTACTGCAGCCAGTATGTATCCGCGGTAACGCCCATCAAATCAGCAGGCATACGTGACAGCAGATGGTCCATCATCGTCCTTCCGTCCGGCATGCGGGCAAACTCCAGTGCATGGTTATGGTACATCATCTTCAGGCCGGCTTTGCGGAGATTCTCTGCTGCAGGGCCGAAATCGTCCGCGAAGCGGGCCGGTCCGTCCGGATCATGGTATCTGTCCGGCAGGTAACCGAGCCCGGCAAACCTGCAGCCGTACAGCTCGTGCCGCCGGATCAGCCCCTCCGGATCAAGCAGGAAATCACTGTCCGGATTATGGGTCAGGACAATCCGCAGCCCGTTGTCGTCGCACAGGTGCCTGACCTTCTCAGGCGCAATCGGCCCGATCGCTGAAAGCTGTACCGTCCTGTATCCGATCGCAGCAATCCGGGCAAGCGTCTGCCCAAGGTCCTTTTCATTCCGGCAGTATTCGCGTACTGTATAGCTCTGGGCTCCGATCTGTATTTTCATTGACTTCCCTCCGCCGCCGTTTTCATTTCCCGGCTTTCTGCCCGCGGGACGCACTGCGCTCCCGGCAGCTTTCGTGCGCCGCCTGCTGATGCTTTTTGTTTTCCGGTTTATTTCCCTGAACGTATGATAAATCCGGAGTAAACGCCAAGTCAAGGCATCCTCCGCAGGCCGGTGCTGCTTTCGTTTTTCCGCCTTGTCTGTTGCCAATTTTCTGCTTTTATGGTAGCTTTTAAGCAGGAACCGATAATGATTTGGATTTTCTGATTCATGGAAAAACGAGAAATTGTAAAAATATATTGCAAAGGAGATACAGCACATGAAATACCGTTCCATGGGCAAACTCGGCATCAAAGCCTCCGCTTTCGGCCTGGGCTGCATGCGTTTCAACGGCGCGCCTTCCGGGGATTGCGCTGCCGACGAGCAGAAAGCAATTTCCCTGATCCGCCGCGCGATCGACGGCGGCGTAACCTATCTGGATACAGCATACGTTTACCTGAACAAGACGTCTGAGATCGTACTCGGAAAAGCCCTGCGGGACGGATACCGCGAGAAGGTGACCATCGCTACCAAAATGCCCGCGGAAGCCGTGAAAAACCGCGCCGATATGGAAGCGCTCCTGGACGAAGAGCTCCGCAAGCTGCAGACAGACCATATCGATTTCTACCTGATGCATGGAATCAACCGCGAAAAATGGGAGTATTTCAAATCCATCGGCGCCTCGCATTTCTTTGACGATATGAAAAAAGAAGGAAAAATCCGCTACAAGTGTTTCTCCTTCCACAGCTCCTATGAGGATTTTGAGTATATCATCAACGACTGGGACTGGGATATGGTCCAGATCCAGTACAATTTTATGGACGTCGATAACCAGGCCGGTACAAAAGGCCTGCAGCTGGCCGGTAGCAAGGGTATTCCGGTCGTCATCATGGAAGGCCTCCTGGGCGGCCGCCTGGCCAATGCGCCGGACAATGTGCAGGCCCTCTACGACGCTTTCCCCGTGAAGCGTTCCGCAGTGGAATGGGCGTTCCGCTGGTTATGCGACCATCCGGAAATCGGCGTGGTTCTCTCCGGCTGCAATGAAGCGGAGCAGATCGACGAAAACCTCCGTATCTTCGATACGGTTGAACCCGGTATTATGGATGAAGCAGAGAAAAAACTCATGGAGGACGTCCGCGCCGCCTACATCAGCCGGACCAAAATCAGCTGCACAGGCTGCCGTTACTGCATGCCCTGCCCAAACGGCGTGAACATTCCGGGCATCTTCTCCGTCTGGAATAATGTTTCCCTTTACAATACCGATCCGGCCACGGACTGGCAGTTCCGGATGATCCGGGAGAAGGGCAGCGGTGCGGATCAATGCGTCGGCTGCGGTGCCTGTGAAGCCGCGTGCCCGCAGCACCTGGACATCATCGAAAGCCTGGCCTCCGCCTGGAAAGAACTGAACAGGTAAGGGGACCTTAAAACCCCGGAAAAAAACCGCAGGCTGGTTTTCAGCCTGCGGATTCTTTATGCCGCTTTCCGGAGCGGCAGCAGCTTCCCGGTGCCTGCCTTCCAGTTTTCAGTCCCTGTCATCAGCCTTTCACGCATGGACCGCATGAGCCGGAAATAGCAGGGAACCAGGAACAGGTCGGCCATCAGCCAGGCAGCGGGATTTGCGAAGCAAGCGCCGGTAAACCCGGCTGCCGGCACCACGAACAGCGCGACCGCCGTTCTCGCCAGCATCTCGGAGAGGCCGGCGAACATCGCCACCCGGGTAAAGCCCATGCCCTGGATGCAGAGCCTGACAATATTCACAAACAGGAGGGGAATATAGAACGAAGCATTGATCTTCAGGAACCGGTAAGCCATGCTCATCACGGCCGTGTTCTCGCTGCCGTCAACAAACAGGCCCAGCAGGCTTTCGCCGAACAGGAGGACAATACCGAACGCACCCACGCAATAAGCCGTTCCCATCACAGATGCGGCGCGAAGTCCTTGTCCGACCCGGTCCAGTTTCCTGGCTCCGACGTTCTGCCCGGCGAAGGTTGCCATGGTGGAAGCCAGCGCGTCGAACACGCAGGCGAAAAACATGCTCAGCTTCTGGGCCGCGCTTACCGCTGCGACTGCGTCCACGCCAAGCCCGTTCACAGACCACTGGACCACCACCGAACCGATCGCGGTAATCGAAAACTGCAGCCCCATCGGCAGCCCGATGCCCAGCATGCTGCCTGCCCTTTTGACAGAAAAGCTGCGGTCCTTTTTCTCCAGTTTCAGGATCGGGAATCTTTTGATCATCACGGCCAGGCAGCCGATCCCGGAGATCAGCTGGCTGACAGCTGTCGCCACGGCTGCGCCGGCAACGTCCATCCCGCAGACAATGATGAGGAACAGGTCCAGCACAATGTTCACAAGGGAGGCCAGCACAAGGAAGACCACCGGTGTCCGGCTGTCCCCCAGGGAGCGCAGGATACCGCTCGCCATGTTGTACAGGACGCAGCAGGGAATAGCCGCAAAGATGATGCTGATATAGCTTGCAGAGGATTCCAGGATCTCTTCGGGCGTATTCATAAGCCGCAGCAGGGGTTTGCAAAGCAGGGTCGCCGCAAGCGCGAAAAGGATGCTCAGGCCCGCACTCAGGACCGCCGCATGCCAGACGCAGCGGCGCACTTCATGCTCGTTCTTCGCGCCGAAGGCCTGCGCCACCGGGATCGCAAACCCGGAACAGAAGCCCAGGCACAGCCCGATCACCAGGAAGTTCACCGAGCCGGTAGCCCCAACAGCGGCAAGCTTTTCAGCGCCCAGGTAACGGCCTACGATCGCGGTATCGACAAAACTGTAAAACTGCTGGAAAAGTACCCCGAACAGCAGCGGGGCGGCAAAGGAAAGGATCAGCTTCATCGGCTTCCCTTCCGTAAGGTCTTTCGTCATGGAATGCGGCTTCATACCATTGCTCCTCCTGCAAGCCTTCTGGCTTGCCCGCGATGTTATATCACTTCTTCTCATTCCCCGCAATCCCATTTTTTGACATGATTCCAACCATTTTTTGCATTCCGGCCCCGCACCCGCCTTTTTCCGGAAAAAGGCAGGGCGTTTTTCCGCGCCCTGCCCGTGCAAACCGTGTAATTGTGCGAAATCGCCTTCCTTCCCAAACATGAAGGAATTGATACAATCTCCCCGCTTCGGATGTTTGTTTGCTCCGCTTTTCTGATGCTTTGAAACAATGCCCGTTCCCGCCGGTTTCCGCTTTCCTCAGTATTCCAGGATACCGTCGCGAAGGGAATAATACCAGGTTGTTTCGCCCCTCAGCACGGCCTTTCCGCCATTTTCGGAAAGGCCGCCTTTATGGACAGCCGGAGGATTGCTTCCCGCCAGGATCCTGCCGCACGCGTTTCCCCCGACGTCCGCCTCCGCAGTCCCGCCGTCCGCCATCCCGCCGAGGATGATCCCGGCCGTGTCGTTGTCAAAGACTGTATCCGAGACCACAGCCAGGATGTCCCCGCCCACGGACGCGCATGCCAGGTGCCCGTAACCTCCGGCGACCAGGCCGCCTTTCAGGGCGGTCCTGTTGTTTTTCCCGGCAAGAATCCGGCAGTTTTCCAGTTCGGCGGAAACGCCTCCCATCACGCGCGCCTCTGCTTCCCCGAAGCTGTCCTTCACGCGTGATGCTTTCCCGCCGCCCAGGACCAGGGATACATTCCTGCCTTCCGCATACAGCGATATGCTGCCAAACACGTCCGCCCGGGCAGCAAAACCGGATACAGTTTCCGCAATGCCGCCGCCGACAAGCGATTCCATCCTGCTGAGCATGCTGCCCCGCAGGTCCAGGATCACGTCGCCGCCCACATCCGCAGCTGCCTCCCCGGCATGGGATGAGGCCAGGCCGCCGCCTGTGACGGTACGGAACCAGTTGCAGCCGGCGGAACGGATTTCCGTGTTGCCTGTCACGCTTCCGTTGCAGCCGCCGCCGTACACATGCATTACCTGGCTCTCTTCCAGCTCAACCGTCACGCTGCCCACCACGTCCCCGCCGCAGCCGCCGCCGAAAAGATAGGCGATGTTCGGAAACGCACCGCGCACGTCACTGCCTTTGACGGTAATCCGGACATCCGCCTGTACGTCCCGGTTCAGGCTTCCGCCGAATACTTTGCAATATTCCGAAATGTAGGCATACCGGGTTTCCTCCCCTTCCTGCCAGCTGACCACGGCGCCTGTTCCGGGTTTCCTGGAAGGAGAATAGTGATTGCCCAGCTGCTTCTGGACTTCCTCATCATGCACCCATCCGTCCGTATCCGTGCCGGGTTCCCGGATAACCACCGGCGTACCGTTGGCAAAAAAGGCTTCCCGGACCTGCCCGTCCAGGGGGACCGCAGGCAGGGAGGAAGCAGAAGGCCTGCTGCTTCCGGGTGCGGCGGCTTCCGGAAGTTCCGTCTCAGTGATCTCTACCCTGCGAAGCGCTCCCGCCGCCGCGGCCCGGCCCGGCTGTGCTTCCGCCGCGGTTTCCGGGCCGGCTGCTGCCTCTTCCGCTGTTTCATCTCCGGATACCGTCTCCGCGGCCGCCTCCCCGGCGGGCTCCGCTTGTGCCGCCGGGGGAATCGCTTCCGTTAGTTCCTTTGTCAGCACCTTTCCGTCCCGTTCGATCCCGAAGACAGCCGGCTTTCCTTTCGCGAATGCCGCTGCCCCCAGGGCGGCAAAATACGGTTCACTGCGGTACTCTATCCCGTTCACGGAAAAAACCAGGTCACCCGCCTCCAGGCCGCCCGCTTCTGCGGGCGACCCTGCCTCCACGCTGAGGATCAGCAGGCCGCTGTGCCTGTAGCCGTACAGCTCTGCCAGTTCTCCGGGTACGGCTGCCGCAGTGAATCCGAACCATCCCCGGCCCGCCGTTTCCAGTTTTTTGGTATCCGGCGGTGTATAAGGCGCCGCATTTTCCGGGTCCCCGGTGTATCTGTTTGTCAGTGTGGAAAACCAGCACAGCCTGTCGTCCGGAAGCTCCAGGACCGCCAGCTCCGGCCTGTCCCCGCCTTCCTCTTCCCTCGTCCGGATGATCCGGTCGAACGCCACGTCCACGCTTGCTGCGTCGGGATAGGTATCGCCCAGCGTAAAGACAGATGTGGTGACGCCTCCGCTTGCCCTGGCATCCGCTGTCTGGAAAACGCGTTTTTCCAGCAACATTTCCTCTTTTTTCCCCGTACCGGCAGCCAGCGCATTTCCTTCAGCGTCGCGGGGTATGACCCGGAACTCTGCCCCGGTTACCGCATCTGCGCCTGTATTGGTCCATGTCACCGCGAGGATCCCCTCGCGTTTGTTGTATACGGCATTCCCGATCGTCAGGAGCTTGCCGGAGAGGAATGCTTCCCCGGTTACCCGGATCCTGACCGTAAACTGCGTATTCGCATCCCGGACGTTCAGGGTGCCTGTCCCGGTCCTGAGCGGGGTAAACGCGACGCTGACCTCGCTGCCTTCCCTGGACAGCGTATAATCGAAGCAGTTCCCGCCCGCAGTAACTGTCACATTTCTGTCAAAATTGGTTCCGCAGTAGGTAAAGCGGTATACACAGTCGCTGCCTGTCACCAGGAAGGTATCTCCTCCCGGGGATAGGGTCGGAACCGTCAGGGTCACCTTCCAGCTTCTCCGGTTCGGCAGCGTCCCCGTAACCGCTGCCGTGCCGGCGGAAACTGCGGTGACAACGCCTTTCCGGTCCACCCGGATCACATCCGGATTCGACGTGGTCCAGGTAACGTCCGTCGCCGGAGCACCCTCGGGAGTCAGTTCGTACCTGAGCTGGAGGCTCTTTCCGCAGGGGAGCTCTGTTCCGCTTTTTGTCAGGATCTGGATGCTTTGCGGAGGCACCGCTGCAGCCGTTTCGGGGGTGCCTTCCGGTCCGGCGCCTTCCGCGCAGGCGCCGCCTGCAGCGGCGCACAGCAGGATCATAAAAAGCAGCACAGCGGCAGCCCGGCACAGGATGCCCGGTGCAGCAAACCTTCTTCCGTTCGTCCGAATCAACACAAAGAACCACTCTTTCAGCCGTCCGAAGCCGGCAAACCTTCATTTTTTCTGGATTCCGTTCAAAACAAATATACCATAAATTACCGGAAAGTAAATATTGTTTTCCTTTGCCCCGGGGAAACGCCTTCGCCTGCCGGGTCATTGTCCGCCGGCGGAAAAGCATGGTATAATCATCCTGTAAATCCGGGGGAACCGGAAAGTCTGGAGGGAAAAGCCATGAACCGGGAGGACAGGAAAGTGCTGGAAGCCTATGTGCAGGCTGTCACGTCCGAACGGGAAAAATGGCTATACCAGGGGGCCCTGAATAAAGTCCGTGTCATTACCCGGAGCATGAAGCCTGCTGAAAAAGAAGAGTACCTGCGCAGCGATGCCTTCCGGAACACACTCCGCCAGCTGCAGCGCAGGGACAGGGTTTACCAGGGATTGCTCCGCGGGGAGCTTCTCCAGTCCGGCGCCAGGAGCGAGTTTGATCGTCTTGGCAGGCTGATTGCGCAGGAACTGGAAGCCGGCCGGAAAACAGACCTTCCATTCCTGCGGACAGTGGAAAAAAGCCGCGTGCCGCTCGGCAAGGCATACGCAGCCATTCAGGCGGCCCGGGACGGTACGCTGCGCCGGTTCTTTGACGATCATATCGGCATCCTGACTGAAAAGGCGGAAGCCAGGATTGTCCGCTGGCTGCGGAACGGAGATCCGGTCCCGCGCCTGCCGGAGGACGATTCCGGCCGTTCCGTTGTCCGCCGGATCCTGGATGCCTCCTTCCCCGGCGGGCTGACGCTGAAAAACAGTGCCCCTGCTTTCCGGCCGGGTACGCTGGAATCATTCCTGCGGGCAGAAACGGAGAAAGCATATCCGGAGATCGGCGCATGCCGCAGTATCCGGCTGCCCTCCGGCGAAACGGTTTCCGCCTGTGTCCGCCGTGAAACGGAGCGGGGCGAACGGCTTGTGCTGAATGCGCTGAACAAGCGTTTCCCGAAGGAGCGGATCAGGCGTCTGCTTGAAAAAAACCCGGAGCTGATCCGGCTGCAGAAGGAAGCCGACGCTGCGGGGCGGCGTGAAAAAAGGATCCGTGCCGCCCTGCTCGAAGCGGTTCCTGAGCATTACCGGGACCTGTATCCGCTCGCGCGGAAAATGAAGCGGCATTTCTTCCTGCATCTCGGCCCGACAAACTCCGGAAAAACCTATGAAGGCGTCCAGCGCCTCCACGGCGCGGAGAACGGGCTGTATCTCGGCCCGCTGCGCCTGCTGGCCGCGGAGCAGTTCGAAGCCCTGAACCTGGATGATATTCCCTGTTCGCTGGTCACCGGCGAGGAACAGATCCGCGTGCCTTTCAGCCGGGTGCAGTCTTCCACCGTGGAAATGGCCGACCTGAAGGTGCACTACGATGTCGCCGTCATTGATGAATGCCAGATGATTGCGGACCGTGACCGGGGCGGCGCCTGGTCGGCCGCGGTCCTCGGCCTGTGCGCCGATGAGATCCACGCGTGCGCCTCCCCGGATGCGGAAAACCTGCTGACCCGCATCATCCGGGATTGCGGCGATGAACTGACCGTTGTGCACCATGAACGGATGACGCCGCTGGAAGTCGACAAGGACGGTTTCCAGTTCCCGAACTCCGTACAGCCGGGAGACGCGCTGATCGTTTTCTCCAAGGCACGGGTGCATGCAGTCGCTGCAGAACTGCGCAGCCGCGGATACAAGGTCTCCCTGATCTACGGTGCGCTGCCGCCGGATGTCCGGCGCAACCAGGCGGACCGGTTTATGCGCGGCGTAACGGACGTGGTCGTTTCAACGGACGCCATTGCCATGGGCATGAACCTGCCGATCCGGCGTGTCGTATTCCTCGAATCCGAGAAATACGACGGCGACGTCACACGGATGCTGACCGATGCGGAAATCAAGCAGATTGCCGGCCGCGCGGGGCGCTACGGCAAATATGAAATCGGATATGTCAATGCCTTCGGGTTTAAGAAGGAGATCGCGCGGGCCCTCGAACGGCACCTGCTCCCGCTGACCGAGGGCGTCATCAGCTTTCCCGATTCGCTGCTCGGTATCCCCCTGCCCCTGACCAGAATCATCGAGCAATGGCTGCGAATGCAGGATAAGGGGTGTTTTTCCAAAGCTTCCGCCGTCCGTATGTCGGAACTTGCGGCCATGATGGAAACGCCGAAAACGGACCGCCACCTGCTCTACCGTTTCCTGTGCATCCCCTTCGATGAAAAGGATCCGGACCTGCTGGCCCGGTGGAAGGCGATGTACCATGCTGAATGCAGCCGGCAGCATATTGACGTCCTGCCGGAGCTCCCGGAAATGCAGGATCCGGAAAGCTGCACAATCCGGATGCTCGACGGCCTGGAGGCTGATTACAGGCAGTGTGACCTGTATTACAATTATGCAAGGCTGTTCCTGGAGGATCCGGACAACCTGCTGGACGAGATCCAGCGCCGGAAAGACCTGATCTCCCAGGGGATCGTGCATATCCTCTCCACGCAGAAACTGCAGCAGCGCACATGCCCGTCCTGCCGGCGGCACCTGCCGTGGAACTGGCCTTACCGCCTCTGTGACGCATGCCACAGTGCCGGCCGCCGGCGGTAAGGGTATTGAAATCCGCAGGAAAATTGATACACAGGCACACCGGCCTGACGGAAGCGATCCTCCGCGGAATACCTTACCGTTTGTCTTTGTCGATCAGTTCCAGCGCAATGGTCGCCAGCAGGGCGAAAACCAGGATAAAAACGCCGATCATCAGCCAGTTTTCGACGATGTTGTCTGTCGTCATCTCGTAGATGTCCTTGTGGGCAGCCTGCGCAGTCCTGGTCTCAATGAATTCCTTCACGTTCTGTTCGCCGAAGATGTCGATCAGGTCCCCGACGGTTGTTTTCACCGAGAGCGTACGGTCACGGTAATGCTGCAGCGCTTCATTGTTCTTCAGGAAGTCGATAATCATGCCAAAGGTCACCGACGGGTTGACCTGGACGTCGGCAACTTCTTTTGCGATATCCTCGGTGTGCAGGGCATCCAGCACCTGACCCACGGTTATGGTTCTTCCGATTTCGGCGTCCAGGATTTTTGACATGCCTTCATCTTCAGCCAGCGCGGTCAGCAGGCTGCCCACGCTGGGAGCGGAATCGCCCAGGAGTCTGGGCAGCAGCCGCGTTTCCCGGATCTCCTGCATGGAATCATCGTGCAGGAGGACATCCACGGCTTCGCGAAGCCTGATTGGATGGAGGACCTCCTTTTCCCGCAGGTGCAATACGCCGTCCGCGCTGTTCAGGATCTCCGATACTTCGCCTACCGTATAGGCCTTCAGGACCTCCGTATCCCGGTACTTTTCAAGGCCGGGCGTATCCAGGGCATCCAGGATCTGGCCCAGGGAGACCGAGCCGCCGACCTCTGTGCCCTTCATGCCGGAAAGCGTATTCCAAACTGCCGTCATCGGTTTGTTGTTATAATCGCTCTGGGAAGCGAGGGCGCGGATTCCGTAACTGGAGATCGTATAATTGGAGATGGGCTGGCTCCATGCGGGAAGGGGGATGATCCCGCCCGAAAAGATCAGCTGGAAGATCAGCACAAACGGCATCAGCGTCATTGCGCCGGTCGTGGTGCGCGAGATGCTGGAAAGGAACAGGCTCATCATATCCGCTGCATAAGTGATCAGGAGCATCGTGATGCCGATATCCGCCAGCATCCACGGCGTGATGAATCCCTCCTTCGGAATCGGCACACCGAGCTGCCGGATCACAAACATGGTCAGGCCTGTCTGTGCGGTGCACAGGAGCAGCTGGTAAATCATGTGCGCCGCAATATAGGCTGAAATATGCATGCCGGACCTGTGCTCCCGTTTGATGATCGCACGTTCGCGGCATACCGCCTGGATTGAATTGAAACAGCCGTTCCAGATTGCGACGCACGTCAGCGCAAAAGCGCCGATCAGGCTGCCTTCCATATTCACAAAAAAGCGTTTGCGGATCACCATGGACACCAGCCCGGCGATAATCGCCGCCATAGGGAGCACTTTCCAGTCATTTTCATTGATAAAAAAGCGGAGCTGTTTGCCCAGGTAGATCATCACCTGGCTTCCCCGGCCGGTATGGTGAATCCGCCTGGCCTTGATTTCTTTTTTCTCAGCCATGCTGCACCTCCACAAACTTCCGGATGAATTCGTCCGCCCGGCCTTCGCCGCCTTCTTCCCGGCGGTTGACGGATTTGACGATTTCCTCCATTTTCTCCTTGCCGAAAAATGCCCGTGCTTCCTCAATCGAGCCATACCATGCCAGGCGTCCGGTCCGGTTCTCGTCCTTGGCCAGTACGATCACGTCATCAAACAGGTCAATGACCCGGTCCGGCGTATGGGTGATCACAATGATGATCTTTCCCTGGTCCGCGATCTGCCGCAGCTGGAGGAAAAGCTCCCTCGCCATGACCCCGTCCAGGCCGCTGTCCGGCTCATCCAGGATAAACAGGGAAGGGTTCGAGATAAATTCCATCGCAATGGAAAGGCGTTTCCGCTGCCCGCCGGAAAGCTTCACCACCAGGTTGTTCCTGACCGGTGTCAGGCCGAAGATCGCCATCACTTCTTCCACCCGGGCCTCGCGTTCCTCCCTGGTGAACGCAGCCGGCAGCCGCATCGTCGCCGCGTCCGTCAGTGTCCGGTAAACGCTGTCAGATCCGCGCATCAGGTCCTGCTGGGGCACAAAGCCGATATTGTATTGCATATCCTTGTAGTCCCGGTACATATTCCGTCCGTTGAGGACAACTTCGGCTTTGGCTTTCTCATAGCCGTTGACCGCATTCAGGAAGGTTGTCTTTCCCGCGCCTGAACCGCCCAGCAGCAGCACCATGTGCCCGGGCTGTATATACATATGAATATCCCTGAGCAGGTATTTTTTCTTGAAAAACTCTGTCGCAGTCCGCTCCTCCAGGTTGACTGTCAGTCCCTGGTCAAGCACTTCCGCCTTCGCATTGGAAAAATAGTTCTCGGCGGAATGCTTCAGCTCGCTTGCCTTATACAGCGGCTGGTAGCGTTTCAGCCAGCCCCAGAGGACCGCGGGAATAAAGTCAAACAAGATCCACAGCACGATCCACCATTTTGAGCGGTCAAATACCTCGATCAGGCTCAGGTGGATCCGGACCATGTAAATGATCAGGATGATACCGACAAAAGTTTGCAGCACGGTAATGATCGCTTCCGTATGCTCCTCGGAAAAGAACAGCAAATCAGCTTCGGCCAGCAGGACCGAAATACCGTACAGGAACGCTGCGACGCGTCCTTCCTTCTCCATGCCTGCAGCCTCGCCGGTCTTTGCCTCGCGCAGGCAGGGAATCGCAGCATGCCACGGGGTAAGCCCGCATTTCCTGAAGATGCCCCACATTCCGAAAACACGGAGTATGTTCATGACCAGGAACGCAGGATCCGCCAGGTCGCCCCTGAGGAACGCGACAGCCAGCACATCCAGTATCTTCAATAAAAATGACATTGTTGCAGCTCCTTTAAAGTGTCAGCCGGAAAACAGCGTGTGTTCCCACACGCCGTTTTCCGGCTGCAGCAAAGCATGAGTCAGAAGTCCGCGTTCAGGTTCTCCATCGTGTCAATGACGACAACACAGTCTTCACTGACAGATTGCATCACAAGCTTCATGATATTTTCAGGTACGGCAACGCAGCCGCCGGTCCACGGCTTCTGCGGCCCGAGGCAGTGGAGGAAAATCGCCGACCCGCGGCCCGGCGTTCCGTCCTCGTTGAAGCTGATATTCAGGCAGTACTGGTACTGGTATTCGTAATCCACGATATGCTCGCTGTCATCCATCAGCAGTTCCGGTACGTCGCGGATGTCGACCATCTGGTTGTACTGTCTGTCGGGATCGCCGGACCAGTAAGTGTTGTCGTCCACCCGGATATAGGGGATCGCACAGCCGGGATCGGCCGCGATGCCGAATGCCTTGTTGAAACGGTATACGCCTGCCGGTGTCTGTCCGCAGCCTTCCCTGTGTTCTTCGTCCGGGCACAGGCCGTTCTTTCCGACGAAACCGGGCGTTGAAAGAATCTGCTTCCAGGTGCCGTTTTCATCCTTCCGGTGCATGGAGATATATGCCGTGGTTTTGTCCATGCCGATGGCGGCTACGATGAATAGCTGGTTCGCGTCCTGCGCTGCGGGAAGCGCTGCCACCCATGCGGGTGAATCTGCTTCATGCTGGATGGAGGCATGGATGCCCGCCACGGATTCCCGGCTGACCGGAAACGTGAAATAGGTATCCGGATACGGTTCATTTTCCAGCGTGAAGTGCCACCATTCCTCAGCCAGCGGCCGGAACCCGTGGGAAGTCATCGCTTCCCGGAGGATCATCCGGTTGGCATACTGTTCTTCCGTAATGCCTTTGTAATCAGGATGGCTCAGTTCACCGAAGTAATCAAAAGTGCCGCCCATGTCGACTTCCTTTTCGGTGCGCATGTCGAACAGGGTCAAGTCCACGGTGCTCCCGCGGCTGTGGCCGGAATGCTCCGCGATATACCCCAGGGGAAACAGCACGTCTTTTTCCAGTTCGGGGTAGAAATAAGTCTTCATGCGTGTGTCTTCAAAGTCCAGCGCCCAGCGCATGAAATGGGATACGGCCTTCTGCGGACGGTAAGCGTCGTAGATCTTCAGCCGGTAACCTTTCAGGACCAGGTCATCGCTGACCGCCCGCAGGGCAGCGGCGGCTTCTTTTGTCAGCAAGGCCGCCGGCTCCTCATAGCCGTCAATCCTGTCACCCACAAAGTTGTATGTGGAGTAGTAGCGGATCTCAAGGATCGCATCGGGTACAGCCTCGCTCAGCAGCACGAAGCCCGACGCGTCATCAGAAAACCTGATGCTTTCCCCTTCTGCTGCGGCAGGGGCGCAAAAAAGCCCTGTCGCTGTCAGTACTGCCAGGAACACACTTATGAACCTTTTCATCATGCCTTATCTCCTCCTTTTTCTTTTTCGTCCGGATCTTTATTCGCTCAGGAAAACGCTGGTATCCTCCGGTTGCTGTCAGACGCACAGGCATCCTGCACCCGGCCGGCAGTCTCAAAAGCAGGAAGCGCAGTTTCCTCTGCAATCACAGGTAAGGCGAACGGCAGCGCAAGCAGGATTGAAAAAAAGCTTCAGGTTTCTCTCAGCCTGGTTCCACCTTTCCTTAACTGGCCGGCTTTGCGGAAAAAGCTATTCATTTTTCCGTCCGGATACCGGCAGTATACAATAAGTGCAGGAAAAACTCAACCAAATGCCTGCCGGGATCATGCAGGGGATGGAAAAATCTGGAGGAGCGTGGTAAAATTTGCTTTGCCTATCGGGCAAACCTGCCTGAATTCAACGGATTCCGGCATGCTCGCAGAAAGGGAGAATTCAATGGAATACGTGCTTGAAACCCAGGGATTGACGAAAGTATACGGAAAGAAGGAAGCTGTCCGCGACGTCAGTATGCATGTGCCGGAAGGAAAAATCTACGGCCTGATCGGCCGGAACGGTGCAGGGAAAACCACGATCATGAGAATGATCAGCGGCCTGTCCGCTCCTACGAGGGGAAGCTACTCCCTGTTCGGCAAAACCGGTTATGAAATGGGAAAACTGCTGAAAAAAGTAGGTGTGCTGATTGAAAGCCCCGGTCTCTATCCCCGGCTTTCCGCCTACGAAAACCTGAAAATCAAATGCATCGGCATGGGTGTCAATCCGAAAGGCTATGTGGAAGACCTGCTGAAAAGCGTCGGCCTGGAAAACACCGATTTGAAAAAGCCTGCCGGGTCCTATTCCCTTGGTATGCGGCAGCGCCTTGGCATCGGGCTGGCGCTGGTCGGCAATCCCGCCATGCTTGTGCTTGATGAGCCGATCAACGGGCTGGATCCGCAGGGAATTGCCGAGGTGCGGCAGACCCTGGTTAACCTCCGGGATGAAAAAGGCATCACGATTATGATTTCCAGCCATATCCTGGACGAGCTGGCGAAAGTAGCAGATTGTTTCGGCATCATCAACGAAGGCAGCCTGCTCGATGAATTCAGTGCCGAGGAATTGCATCAGCGGAGCGGGCAATATGTTATGATCCGCACCCAGGATACCGCCGGAACCGAAAAAGCCCTGAAAGCCATCGGCGTCGAACAGATCAGCGAAGAGCCGGACGGAACGCTCCGGGTCAGCGACCAGCTGGACAACACGCCTGCAATGGCCCGGGCCATCATTGAAGCCGGCATCGGCCTGCAGGAAATCTGCCTGAAAAGCATTTCACTTGAAGATTATTACCTGGGTGTAACGGAAGGAGGCAGGCACAATGGGTAACCTGCTCAGAATGGACCTTTACCGGATGACCAAAGCAAAAAGCTTCATCGTCTGCCTGGCCGTTTCTTTCCTGCTTGCATTGTCCTCCACCCCGCTGGAGAAGCTCCTGTATATGATTGGAAACACAATTGCGCCCGGGGAAGCCGGTGAATTTCCCGCCACTGCCGACCTGGCCGGAATGATCAGAAGCCCGCTTTCCTCGCTGATGATTATGCTGGCGCTGCTGAGCGTCGTCAGTTTCTTCTATGCAGATATGGAAAACGGATACATCAAGAATATTGCCGGACAAATGCCGAAAAAAGGTTTTTCAATCCTTTCCCGTTTTCTGGCCGCAATTCCCCATAACCTGGTTTTCATGCTTGCCTGCATTGCGGGAAACATCATCGGAACATTGCTTTTCAAGCGAATCACGGCAGACGGCCCGATCCTGGAAAGCATCGGCATCTTCCTGCTGAAATTCCTTTTGCTGCAAAGTATTTGCGCCATTCTGCTCCTGTTTGCAGCCAGCCTCCGGAACAAATCGCTTGGCATTGTTTTCGCTGTGCTTCTCGGCCTGCCCGTCATGGGCCTGATCTATCTGGGGATCAACAGTGGCCTGGAGCAGCTGATCGGAAAGGATTTCAGCATCATCCCCTATATGCCGGACCAGGTCCTGCGGGAAGAGAAGCCGGAATGGATCCGCGCCCTGCTCGTTTCTGCAGTGACGACAGGTATTTTCCTGCCGTTGGCGATCCGGATTTTTGACATAAAGGATGTAAAGTAAACCGGCTGCCAAACGCGGATATGTTTTGCGGAGGAAATCATGGAACTGGACTATTTCGGTTATGCTGAAGCGAATATTGTCAGTATTCTGATTCTGGCAATCCTTCTGTTCAATGACAAGCTTCACAGTACAAAGCAGGAAAAGCAACTGTGGTTTAACCGTACGGTGATCGCACATATCCTCTATTTTTCCAATGATATCATATGGGCTGCTGTGCTCAGCGGCCAGATCCGGCGCACAACGTTCCTGGTCGTCCTCTGCAACTTTTTGAATTATGTGCTTCTCAGCCTGCTCTCCTATGAATGGTTTATGTATATGGCAGCTTCTGAACAAATGCAGTTCAGAACAGTCAGGAAGAAGAGGATCCTGTGGCTTCTCCCCATGATCATCTTTACTGCTGTAATTGTGATTTCATACGTTGCCGCGCCTTCATTCTGGGTCAATGAGGAAGGGATGCTGAACGACCTGTACTATCCGCTGATGGTAGCAGCCCCGACCTTGTATATGCTTTCCGCCTTCGTGATCTCCATGGTCAACGCAAGGAAAGCAAACACCCGGGATAAAAAGCGCCAGTACCTGCTGATCGGTATCTATCCGATCGCTGTCCTGATTTCCGGCCTGATCCAGACGTTTATGCTGAATGCGCCGCTTTTCTGTTTCGGCTGTGCCCTCGTGCTCGTCTTCTTCTATATCCAGAACCTGCAAGCCCTTATTTCCATCGATCCGCTGACACGGCTGAACAACCGCAGGCAGATCGACCGCTATATAGAACAGGTGCGTTATAAGGAGAATACCGCCATTTTTGCCATGATGATCGACGTCGACCGTTTCAAGCACATCAACGATACCTTCGGCCACGCTGAAGGCGACAGGGCGCTTGTCCTGGTAGCGGAAGCGTTGAAGAAGACCGCCGGCCGGATAAAATCCCCGGTTTTTATCGGCCGCTACGGCGGGGATGAATTTGCTCTCTTTATTCAGCGCACGGAAGAACGCGATACGCCGGAGCGGATAGCTGAACTCATCTGGGATGCCCTTCATGAAAAGCAGGCGAAAAACGCGCTTCCGTACGAACTGAATATCAGTATCGGTTATGATTTGCTGAATGCGAAGGATGATTCCCTGGGCGCCTGCCTGGCCCGGGCCGACCAGAAGCTTTACGAATATAAGCATGCGGGCAGGCAAGCTTCACACCGCGGATAATTTTCATCCATATGCCGCAATAAGCATCCTGCCCGTCCCCGCTTGTCAGCCGTTCCCGTGAAGGTAACGCGCGGCAAAAGCATCCATTGGGAGGGGCTTTGAAAAATAATACCCCTGCAGGTAATCGCACCGGATTCCGGCCATGGCGTCAGCCATTTCCTTCGTTTCAACGCCCTCAGCCGTAATGCTGAAGCCAAGCTGCTTAAATGCCTGGATCAGGGCCGGCAGCAAAGCGTCCCTGTCCCGGATATAGTCCCAGACGATCTTCATATCCAGTTTGATATTGGAAAAAGAAAACTTTTTCACCTGATGCAGGTTTGAAAAACCGGATCCGTAATCGTCCAGGCAGATCTGGAAGCCATAATCCAGCAGTTTTTCGATCTGCCGTTCCTGCTTCGCGTAATTAATCATGGCTTCTTCCGTAATTTCAAGGTGGATCTGGCTGGCTTGTACGCCGTATTCCTGCAGTACGGAGGAAAAGCGGTGCGGCAGGTCGCTGTGCATGCACTGGATCGGTGAAAGGTTTACGTTGATCCACTGCAGGCCTGCTTCATTCATCCGGTAATCCCGGATAAATGCGCATACCTTACGCAGGACCTGCTCGCCCAGCAGGTTAATATAGCCGTTTTTCTCGGCAACCGGAATGAACAGGCCCGGAGGGATCATTCTTCCGTCCTTGTCCCGGAGGCGGGCCAGCGCCTCAGCGGCAACTATCCTGCAGGTGCGGCTGTCAACGATTGGCTGCAGGAACACCTCGACCATATCGCTTTCAATCGCTATATCCAGCCATCGTTTGATCTCGATCTGGCGATCGATTTCCGCCAGGTCCTCCTCAGGCATCAGCGTCTGTTCGATATCCCTGCTCTCCCCTGCCTCATCCAGCGCGTAGATCAGTGTATTCACAATCCTGTCGGATGAAGCTGAACGGCCCGGCAGCCCGATTTCAACGTATGTTACGTTCAGGTACAGGTCAACGCTCTCTGCTTTCCACGCATGCTCGAACCGGGATAAGATTTCCCGCCGGATACCTTCCCAGTCAGCGTCTTTCGCTCCGGCAATCGCGAAATTGCCGCCGCGGAGATAGAAGATCAGGCACTGCGGAAACTGTTTCACCAGATAGGTAATGATCAGGCCGAGCCCCTGGTCCATCTGGACACCGCCGTACATGCTGCGCTCGTCATTATAGTTCCTGATTGCAAAGCCGAGGATCCGGTTCTCTTTCCGATGCTGCGGATCTTCCAGCCAGTCGGTGAAGGCGCGGGTATTGAACGCAGGTCCGCGGTCTGTGATATACAGGTCCGGGTTTTCAAAGGCGAGGAAGATCACAAGGATCGCCAGCAGGCTGAACACTTGCATGACCAGGTACTGCGGCAGCAGGATCCGGACAACATTGCCGGCAATCAGGATGATATGGTATCCAACGGCGTTGATCAGCACGCTCCTCCGGAGGCTGTTCCTGCGCAGGAGCAGCAAGGCCGTTCCCGTCAGCAGATAAAAGAACGAACAGACGGCCAGGACCCCATACAGGGGGCCCGGATGGTAACCGGCGCTGTCTACGGTATAGACAGCGCCGGTGGCCGGGCTGGAAAGCACAATGATTTCGCTGGCTGCAAAGACGAAATACACGATGGCTTTTTTCCACAGCGGGGTCCTTGCCCCAATCTTCAGCAATACGAGTGTCAGGCGGAAAAAAGCCAGGGATCTGGCAATATAAACTGCAAAATAGAGCATGTTCAGCAGGGACACAAGCACGGCCGGCAGCGACTGGTAATAATTGTCTGCCTCGGAAGCAAGGACGTCTGTTGCAATGGTGGCAGTCTCTGCAATGATCAGGACCAGGAATGCCCTGTTGATCCTGTTGGGAAGGCGCGGCCGGGCAAAATAGTATACAAGGAGGAGCGCCAGCACCATCAGGCTTGGGAGTACGAAGCTTGTATTCCACATAATTACCTCCGTCGGCGGCCTCTTCCGGTATTTTCAGATGAATATTGGATTCCGCAGCCCGTACAGGAGCGGGCCGGATAGTTTTCCGCTGCGGGACAGCATGGTTCCCGCTTGAATAATTTTATTTTAGCATATATGTATGGGAAAGGCAAAACATATCTGCTGCGGAACCGCTGCACCGCCCGCCTGTCCGGCAGCCGGCTGCTGCCGGACAGGCTTCCTGCCGGTTCACAGGTTGACAAATACCCCATGGGGGTATATGATACTCCTCGCCCGGAGAACCTGCTTCAGCGAAATTTGAAAGGAGCCGGAAGCTGTGCAAGAAATGGAAAATCCCGGTTGCCTGCCGGTGCGGAAAAAGATCCGGAATGATGATGAGCGCCATGATTTGATGAACCGGCTGAAAAGGATCGAAGGCCAGGTCCGCGGTCTGCAGCGGATGCTGGACGAGAATGCTTACTGTCCGGAAATTCTCACCCAGGCGTCCGCAGTGAATTCGGCGCTGAACAGTTTTTGCAAAGCATTGCTGGCCGGCCATCTGCGGACATGCGTGTCGGAAGATATCCGCAGCGGCCGTGAAGATGCAGTGGACGAGCTGATGGATATCCTGCAGAAACTGATGAAGTAGGACCTGAAGGAGACATATTTTGAAATGAAGCAATATCAGGTAACCGGCATGAGCTGCGCCGCGTGTTCCGGCCGGGTGGAAAAAGCAGTATCAGGCGTTCCCGGCGTGACTTCCTGTTCCGTAAGCCTGCTGACCAATTCCATGGGTGTGGAAGGATCCGCTTCGGACGAAGAAATCATCCAAGCCGTGGAAGCTGCCGGGTACGGAGCCTTCCCGAAGGGGGCCTCCCGCCGGCAGGAGGACGGCAAATCCCCCGCCTGGGCAGATGCCGAAGCACTGAAGGACCATGAAACGCCGAAACTGAAAAAGCGGCTCGCCATGTCTGTCCCGGTTCTCCTGGTCCTGATGTATTTTTCCATGGGCCATATGATGTGGCACTGGCCGGCGCCCGCAGTCTTTGACAATCACGTTTTCCTCGGGTTGTTTGAATTGCTGCTGGCTGCCGCCGTGATGATAATCAACGGGAAATTCTTCACTTCCGGCTTTTCCTCCCTGTTTCACAGGGCACCGAATATGGATACGCTCGTAGCGCTCGGCTCCGGGGCCTCCTTCCTTTATTCCCTGGCTGAACTGTTCCTGATGATCCTGGCGCAGGGTGAAGGAGCGCAGGAAACGGTTATGAAGTATGGAATGAACCTGTACTTTGAATCAGCCGCCATGATCCCGACGCTGATCACAGTCGGGAAAATGCTGGAAGCAATGTCAAAAGGGCGCACGACAGACGCGCTGAAATCCCTCATGTCCCTCGCGCCGAAAACCGCAACGCTGCTGGCCGATGGGGTTGAAACGGAAGTCGGCATTGAAGAAGTGAAGGCCGGGGATATTTTTGCTGTCCGTCCCGGGGAACAGATTCCGGTGGACGGTGTCGTGCTGAAAGGAATCACCTCGGTCAACGAAGCTGCCCTGACCGGTGAAAGCATCCCGGCAGACAAAGCCGAGGGCGATACAGTTTCCGCCGCAACCATAAACCAGCAGGGTTATATTGAATGCCGGGCAACACGGGTCGGCGAAGACACGACGCTTGCGCAGATTATCCGGACAGTTTCCGATGCTGCGGCAACCAAAGCCCCCCTAGCGCGCATTGCGGATAAGGTCTCCGCGATTTTTGTCCCGGCCGTCATGGGGCTGGCTGTGCTGACGCTGATCGGATGGCTCGCCGCCGGACGCGCGTTTTCTTTCGCCGTGGCAAGGGCTATTTCCGTGCTGGTCATCAGCTGCCCCTGTGCATTGGGTCTTGCGACCCCGGTCGCCATCATGGTCGGCAGCGGGGTCGGCGCAAAGAACGGCGTCCTGTATAAGACTGCGGCTGCCCTGGAAGGCGCCGGCCGGACACAGGTGATCGCGCTGGACAAAACCGGTACGGTCACAGAAGGCCGGCCTGTCGTGACAGACGTCCTGCCCCTGGAAATGAAACGCGATGAACTGCTTTGCCTGGCAGCCTCTCTGGAAAAGAACAGCGAGCATCCCCTGGCAAAAGCAGTGGCAGCCGCCGCTGAAGGCCTGCCGCTGTCTGAGGTGGACGATTTTGAGTCGCTGCCCGGCAACGGCCTGCATGCCCGCCTGGAGGGGAAGGAGCTTCTGGGCGGAAACCTGAAATACCTCTCCTCCAAAGGCCTGGTTGCACCGGCTGTCGCCCGCCGGGCTGACGCGCTTGCCAATGAAGGGAAAACGCCTCTCCTGTTTGCGCTGGATCATAAACTGGCCGGGCTCATCGCAGTAGCGGATCCGATCAGGCAGGATTCCGCGCAGGCCATTCGGGAACTGAAGCAAATGGGGATCCGGACCGTCATGCTGACCGGCGACAATGAAAAAACCGCCGGTGAAATCAGCCGGCAGGCAGGCGTCGACCGGGTGATTGCCGGCGTCCTGCCGGAGGGAAAAGCGGAAGTTGTGCGCAGCCTGAAAGCGCTGGGCAAGGTTACAATGGTGGGCGACGGAATTAACGACGCGCCTGCGCTGACCGTGGCAGATATCGGGATCGCAGTCGGAGCAGGGACGGACGTTGCCATTGATGCTGCTGATATCGTCATCATGAAAAGCCGCCTGGCAGATGTAACAGCCGCCATCCGCCTGAGCCGGGCCGCGATCAGGAATATTCACCAGAACCTGTTCTGGGCATTCTTCTATAACGCTGCCTGCATCCCCCTCGCAATGGGATTGTACGGGATTGAAATGAAACCCATGTACGGCGCAGCTGCCATGGCGCTTTCCAGTTTCTTCGTATGCATGAACGCACTGCGGTTGAACCTGGTAAACCTCCATGATGCAGGCCGCGACAGAAAGGAAAAGGAAATTCCCGCGGAATCGCTGTCCAATGCGGTTGCCGCGGTGAATAAGAAGGAGGGAAAGATGATGACAAAGACGATGAAAGTGGAAGGTATGATGTGTGTGCATTGCGAAGCCCGCGTTAAAAAAGCGCTGGAAGCAATCCCGGGTGTGGAAAGTGCAGCGGCAGACCACAGCGCCGGAACCGCTGTTGTAACCATGAACTCGCCTGTTGCAGATGAAGTCCTTCGGGCCGCGGTCGAAGCGCAGGATTATAAAGTCCTGGGAATCGAATAATCCGAAGTTCTCCTGCCCGGATTCGGAACCGTCCGGTTCCAGGTTCTGTAATGCCGGGGACCGTTCCGTTTTCCCGGAGGTCTTCGTACAGGTATACAATCACATAGCAAGGCTGCGCATCGGAGGGAAAAACAACCGTTGCCGGGCAGTGTATTGCATGGATGGCTCCGGGCAGTCTGCGATCCGCTCACGCCCGCTGTCTGTTCTTTGTTTCCCTTCTGCCGGCTTTTTCAAACATGGAAAAAGCTTTCGGATAAACGCCGATAATCACAAATATGATAACCGCATAGCGTGCTGACCGAACCAGGAATGCCCCTGTCGTTCCGCCCGCGAGGAAATCCTTGCTGAAGGGCAGCTTCAGCAGCATGTTCAGTACGAAATAAAGCCCGAACGCACCGTAACCAGCAGGATCAGATGCCGGATCCATTCAATCAGTCTTGCTTCCCATTCCATGGTTCTCATCTTCCCATCATTAACATTTTACCGGCAGCAGCCGGGGGATGCTTTCTGTCCGGTCCGCGTTCTGCCGGCTTTGCGCCTGTGCCTGTGCTCAGCGATCCGCCTGCATCTGATACATAGGTATTGTTGACCGTGTCGGGAGTGATTGCGATGGAAAGGGTCACCAGGCAGATCACAGAGAGTATACACGATCCGGCAGCCTGCAGGCAAGCTCCGCGATACAATGGACAGCCGCTGCCCTCTCCCGCCCGGATCCATGCTGCATCCCTGCCGAAAACCGCATCCGGGAAAATGAAAAAAAAAGTAAAAAAGGAATGGCGCTCAGGTGGATTTTCGGTTATACTAAGGTCAGATAAGCATCATGGAAATGCTGAAAAAATGAATATGGAGGGACAAACGATGGCAATTCAATACGGTATCCATCTGAAAGACGAAGGCCGGCCTTATCCCCATTATTGGGAATTGTGTGTGGGTTCCTGCCATGCCGCCACGATCCTGCGGGCGGATGTGCAGGAGCACATCCGTAAAGCCCACCGGGAAATCGGTTTCAAATATCTGCGGTTCCATGGGCTGCTGGACGACGATATGAGCGTCGTCATCAAAGGGATGTTTCCCGGAACACCAACGCAGATTTCTTTTTTCAACATTGACAGGATTTTCGATTTCCTGCTGGATACCGGGATGAAGCCTTTTGTTGAACTCGGCTTTATGCCGGAAGCCTATGCCAGCACTTCCCAGACGACCTTCCATTACAAAGGGTTCAGCTCCATGCCGGCGCACGATGCGGACTGGAGCGAACTGATCCGCCTGCTGATCATTCACCTCGAGGAGCGGTATGGTGCGGCGGAAGTACGCAGCTGGTTTTTTGAGGTCTGGAATGAGCCGAACCTCCGATTCTTCTTTGACGGCACCATGAAGGATTATTTCCATCTTTACCAGCTGACCGCCGAGGCCATCAAGGCAGTGGACAGGCATGTGCGGGTAGGCGGGCCGGCCACCAGCAACAACATGTGGATTCCGGAGTTCCGGGCTTTTTGCGAAGAAAACCGGGTACCGCTGGACTTTATCACAACCCACCATTATCCGTCGGATGATCCGTTTTCCAGGGCAGGCATGAACACAGCGGATGAAAAAGGCCCCGGATTTGGAAGCATGGACGCGCTGGACAAAATGAGCGAGGAAGAGCGGGCCGAGGCTATGAAAAAAATCGCCGAAATGTTCAGGCGGGAAAACACAAATCCCCGGGATGTACTGTATCAGACAGCGAAAAAAGTCAAGGAAGAAGCCGGTCCTTATCCTGTCTATTATACTGAATGGAATGCCGGCCATTTTGACACCAGCTACGCGGCTGCGGGCGTTGCGGCAACCCTGGCGTATAATGAAGGCCTGGTGGAAGGCTATTCCTACTGGTGTGTTTCTGATATCTTTGAAGAGCTTGGCCTGCACGGCCTCCCCTTCAACAATGAATTCGGCCTGGTGAATGTGTACGGTGTCCGCAAACCGGTTTACCGCCTCTTTGAGCAGCTGCACCGGGCAGGAACCCGCCGGCTCGCCGTGGAGAACCAGGGGGCCAGCCGCACGGCAGAAGTGCTGCCGCTGTCGGACGGCGGAACCGTAACCTGTTTTGTATACAACCACGATATCGAAGCCCGCGATATACGTACGGAGCAGGTGGAGCTGCACCTGACGGGTGAAATCCAAAGCCTGGAGATCGCCATGATCGACAGCCGCCGCACAAATCCCTGCGGCTGTTGGGAAGCACAGGGAAAACCGGCCTATCCCACAGATGCACAGCTGGCGGAGATCGAAAGCGCTTCCAGGCTGGTATGGAACCGCCTGCCGGTCTCCGGTGCCGAAAACACGGTATCTGTGGAGCTGGAACCGGAGAGCGTGGCAATTGTACGCGCCGTCTTGGCCTGACGGTTCCGGAGCTTATGGCAATGGATTCCATTTGCTTAGTTGACAATACAGGCGGGCAGATGTTATCATGTTTCCAGAATTAGGCAGTATATCAGGTTTCCAGTCGCTATATCATTTTCAGATTCTTTCCCGTTTTCTAATCGCTTTCTCAGGAAAAGGGAGCCCCTTTTCCCGGAAATAATGACGTTTTCGCCGGTTCCGCCGGAAAACGCAAAAAAAGGAGGAAAACCATGAGGAAACTGTTGGCATTGGTATTGGCACTCGCACTGTGCGCCGGGTGCATGGGCTGCATCGTTTCAGCTTCTGCGGAAGACAAGCCGGAAATCACCTTCCCGCTCGCTGAGCCGATTACCCTGACAGCGTGGCGTGTCTCCGCCACTTCGGACCCGAAACTGGGCATCACCACTTATAATGATATCGAAGCGGTCCAGGCCTGGGAGAAAGCCACGAACGTGCATATCGAGTGGCAGATTCCCCCGTCCGGCCAGGAGCAGGAAAACTTCAACCTGATGGTCGCCTCCGGCGATTATCCGGACCTGATCTTCGATGTGGCCCAGTATTATGTCGGAGGGCTGGACAAGGCCATTTCCGACGATGTCATTATTCCCCTGAACAGCTACATGGACAACTACCTGAAGGACTACAATGCCCTGATCAGCCAGAGCGACAATGTTTACAAGGACTGCAAAACAGATGAAGGCAACTTCCCGGCTGTTTACTTCATCAACACCCCGGACCAGGGCCCCTGGTACGGCATGGTCATCCGGCAGGACTGGCTGGATGAATGCGGCCTGGCAGCCCCGGTCACCTATGACGACTGGCATACTGTACTCAAGGCGTTCAAGGAAAAGTACAACTGTAAAGCTCCCCTGGCCCTGAACTTCCGCGGCGGTGACGTTTTCAGCGTATTTGCCGGCGGATACGGCGTGAGTGTGCTGGGAGCCTCCGGCAACGGCTTTATCAATGTGAACGGCACGGTGAAATACAGCCCCATTGAAGAAGGTTACAAAGAATATATCACCATGCTGCATGACTGGTATGCCGAAGGCCTGCTCGATCCGGACTACTATTCCAACACCAGCTTTGTCTACCTGCCGACGGATGACCTGTGGGCCACAGGCAACGCAGGCGCCTGGCCGGATATCTATTCCCTGATCGACATGCGGCCTTATATGGGTGCCGACGACAACAACAAGGATATGAACGTGGTTCCGATTCCCGCTCCTGTAAAGGAAGCCGGCGGCAAGGTGAACCTGTATCAGTACAATTTCACCCGCGGAACCAATGCTGCTGCGATCTCCACTGCCTGCAAGAATCCGGATATCGCCGCTGCTTACCTGAACCTTGGATCCAAGCAGGAATATGCCTGGCTGGCCTATTACGGCACAGAAGGCGACACCTATACGCTGGTGGACGGCAAACCTGTTTTCACTGACAAGATCCTCCACAATCCTGACGGCCTGTCTGCAAACGACGCGATGACCAAGTTCATGTTCCGGTCCGCCGGTATGTATATCTGGGACCGTGAACTGCAGACTGCCGGACCCAAGGCGCTGAGCGCCATCAATGACATCTGGCCTTCCAACCAGGGTGATGTCTATCAGCTGCCCAACATCACGATGACCTCTGATGAGGCGAACCGCTACAGCGTCCTGATGGGCGACATCAACACCTATGTGGAAGAGAACACCACGAAGTTCATCCTCGGAACCCGGGATCTATCCGAATGGGATGATTACGTCAATACCATCCGCGGCATGAAGGTAGAAGAAGCCATCGGCTACCAGCAGGCTGCGCTGGATCGTTTCAACGGCCGGTAAGGCGCAATTCCGGGACTTCTCCGCAGGCTTTGCGGAGGAGTCCCTCTTTTTTCGAATCAACCGTACAGAGGTGAGCCCATGAAATTTATCAATGATATCAAGAAGAATCCGGGCTTGTACCTGATTCTTCTTCCGGTGCTGATCTGGTTTATCATCTTCGCCTATACGCCGATGTTCGGTCTGGTCATGGCCTTTGAGAACTACACCCCCAAGGGCGGCTTCTTCGGCAGCAAGTTTGTCGGGTTCAAGCATTTCGCCGATTTCTTCAGCAGTGTCTTCTTCGGCCGCCTGATGCGGAACACCATCATGATCAGCGTCCTGAACCTGATCTTCAGTTTCCCCGCAGCAATTATCTTTGCCCTTATGCTGAATGAGGTAAAGAACAAAGCCTTCAAGAAGACGATCCAGACGGTCAGCTACCTGCCCTATTTCATCTCCCTGGTCATTGTGTGCGGCCTTGTGGCCACCTTTACCGCCTCGGACGGTGCGATCACGGACCTGATTGTCGGCCTGGGCGGAAAACGGCAGAATTACCTCGGCCAGCCGCAATACTTCAGGACGATTTATATCCTTTCGGACATGTGGCAGGGAATCGGCTTCAGCAGCATCATCTACCTGGCCGCCCTTTCCGGGATCGACCAGGAACTCTATGAGGCTGCCTCGCTGGACGGAGCCGGCCATATCCAGAAGCTGATTCACGTAACCCTGCCCGGGATTTCAACGACGATCATCACGCTGCTGATCCTTCGGATGGGAACGCTCTTCGCTGTGGGATATGAAAAGATTATCCTGCTCTATTCCACAAACACCTACGAAACTGCGGATGTTATTTCCAGCTATGTTTACCGCAAGGGACTGCAGGAGTTCAACTACAGCTATTCCGCCGCGGTGGGCCTGTTCAATTCGGTGATCAATACGGTTCTGCTGGTTGCCAGCAACAAGCTGAGCAAAAAGTTCACCGAAACAAGTCTGTTCTAAGGGGGAGTGGTGAAACATGAAGATTAAAGAATCTCCAAGCCGCGTGGCGTTCCTCATCATCAATTATATCCTGCTGGCAGTCTTCGGCCTGCTGTTCATCACCCCGGTCTGGCACGTGGTGATGGCCAGTTTCTCGGACGCGGCCAAACTGACCAGCCACACCGGCATCGTCTGGTGGCCCTTGGGGAATATCAACCTGGGCGGATACCAGATCGTGCTGTCCAGCCCCAGCATCCTGACAGGTTACGCCAATACGGCCTTCTATGTCATTGTCGGTACCAGCATCAGCATGTTGCTGACCATCATGGGCGCTTATGCCCTGTCACGGAAAACCATGAGGTACCGCAACGTATTCATGCTCTTTATCTCCTTCACGATGCTGTTCAACGGCGGCATGATCCCCACCTATATGGTGGTCAAGGATGTGGTGCATCTTTATGACACCCGCTGGGCGGTTATCATTCCCACAGCGATCAGCGTCTTTAACCTGATCATCCTGCGGACAGGATTCCAGCAGGTGCCGGAATCCCTGATTGAATCCGCGAAGCTGGACGGTGCCAGTGAATGGACAATCATGTTCCGGATCATCGTACCCCTGTCCAAGGCAACCATCGCGGTCATTGTGCTTTACTATGCTGTCGGCCTGTGGAACTCCTGGTTCCAGGCGATGATTTACCTGAAGGGGCGCGACAAGTACCCGCTGCAGCTGATCCTCCGCGAAATCCTGCTGCTGAACGACACCGGTGTCATGACGACCTCAGCTGATGCCGTCAAGAATGTGCAGCTGGAGCGCAAGCTGGTCAAATACTGCACCATCATCGTCAGCACGCTGCCGATTATGTGCTTCTATCCCTTCATCCAGAAATATTTCACGAAGGGCGTTATGATCGGCGCGGTAAAAGGCTGATTCCTTCAGCCGTCCGGGATTCTGCCCGGTGCGCATGTATAACAGGCCCGTACAAACCGGATCAGTCAGTATGTCCGGTTTGTACGTGCCTGTTTTTGATCATCGGGAATCCGGGAAAAACGCCGCGGCTGTCCTCCCCGGACAAAAGCTTTCTGCCGGGATGCGGATCAGTACGTAAAGAACCTGACGTGCAGGATTCCCGGGGCTTCCAGTGCCAGCCGGGCAGTTTCATCCCCGTTCAGGCGGCGTCCGGGATGCCATTTCCCGTCCGTAAAGGTGCCCTCCTCCACAAGCAGGAAATCCAGGTTGGGCTGCGTTTCCAGCGCAGAACGGAAGATAATCCCGCAGCCCTTTCCGGCAAGATAGCATTCCTGCTCATTCACCTGCAGGCAAAGGCATGCGCCGTTTCCGGCGGATATGCCCGGACCCTGGAACGAAACGCTGACGCAGAAACGGTCGAATACCATGGACGCCGGTTTTGCCAGGTAAGGACTCCTGTCCGCCCCGGGAATGGCAGGATCTGTTTCTGCGGACAGGGCCTGCAGGCGCCCGGAACCGTATGCTTCTGCCAGCAGGGGCGCCATGCTGCGTATCATCCGGCCGACTTCCCTGTATTCGGAAAGGTCCTGCGGCGTTTTCAGTGCGGGATCGGTCACGTCCATGCCGAAAAGGAATCCCTGGATCGCCGTGAAAGGTTTCCCGATATCGTCAAAGCCGAAGGGAGAATAGCACATGGCGTGGTAGTGGCCCACCGTGTAAATCATCCGGGACGCGCAGTAGCTGTGCGTCGCAGCTTCCGGAATAAACAGGGGATTCCCCCTGCGGGTATACTCGTCGCAGACCTCTTTGAACTGCGGAACATAGATATCCGGGCAGTACACGTCAATGGACGGTGCGCAGCAGTCCCAGATTTCATGCACCCTGGAAACAGGTCCGCCTGTCGGGTATGTGCCGGGAGCGCCTCCCTTGTCCAGCCAGCAGTTCACTGCCATCGGCAGGCTGTACACCGCTTTTCCGGCGCTGGCCACGGTTTCCACGAACCGGGACACATGGTATGCGGAGAAAATTTCTTCCGCTGCGTCTCCGAACACCTGCGGCCAGGCACCGCAGTCCGGGGCATTTTCCACCGCTGCCCGGAGATCGTCAACCATCGTATCGGTATGTCCTTTCAGGTAGGCAAGGAAATCCGCCGGAACCGGGGAAGCGAAAGCGGCATCCGCCGCGTCTGAAACCTCCCTCCCCGCCCCAAGCAGGCCCGTCTCGTTTTCCACCTGCACAGCCAGGACCGTCTGCTCCTGTCCGTCCGCATCCCGGAGGAATTTCATGAAGGCGGCGAAAGCCCTGGCATCCGCGCGGGCCGTTTCTTCCGCGAGATAGGAAAGCGTGGTATAAGGAACCCCGACCGGCAGGGAGGGGGAAATCCTTCTGTCTGCTTTGTCTTTGCCCTTCTCGATCTGGGCGCGCGGGAATCTCCGGAGATCCTGCTTCACCCATGCCGGCGCATACATGCATTCCGCGTTCTTCCAGCTTCCGAACCAGAGAAAAACGATATGCATGCCCCTGGCCCGGGCCTGGCTGATCAGCTTTTCCGGAACCGAAAAATCGAAATGTCCCTCCTCCGGCTCCGTCATTTCCCAGGAAACGGGTAAAAGCAGGGTGTTCATTCCCATGGAGTCCGCCAGGTCCCAGATCTTTTCCATATAAGCCGGGGAAGAGGAATCCGAATTATGGACTTCTCCCGCCAGCAGGAAGAACGGTGTTCCGTCCACCGTCAGGACCCGTTTGTTTCCTTTGTTCTCAATCCGGATCATTTGTGTTTTTCCTCCTGTATCCATGCTGGATTCATGCCGTCTCCGCCCGCATCGTGATGCATCCCGGGCTCTTCCCGGACGGCCTGCTGCCGGAACGGCATTCCGTTATCCTCATCGTTTTTCCCAGCGGCGCTTCATCGCCCAGGCCGCCTCCTTAGGCTGGCGGTTCCGGGAGAACAGGCCCTTTTTGTTTCCGTTCACCCGCATAATCCCCTGCCCTGTCTGGAAGTCCGCAAAGTTCCACGCCAGTTCTCCCTGGATAAAGGGATACCGGTCGAAAACGCTGAAATTCATCTCCATGTATTCCTGCTGGTATTCCTGGCTCCACATCACGCTGGGCAGCTTATGCAGGCTGTCCAGGGTATCGGTGCCGAATTCCGTAAACACAAAGGGCACGTGCTGCGCCTTTTCCGCCCACTGGTCCATTTCTTCCTCAAACTGGCGCCTGGCTTCCTGCAGGTCGCCGCCGCTGATATACCAACCGTAATAGCGGTTCAGGCAGATGAAGTCCATCAGCGGCCAGCAGCGGCAGCGGTCCGGGCTGCTTGTTTTTTCAAGGACGCCGGTTACCGGGCGGTGTTCGGGATCCATTTCCCGCGCAGCCTCGAACAGCGGTGCAAAATATTCAAAGGCAGCCTGCGTGGTTGTTTCGGCTTCGTTGAAGACGCTCCAGGCGATGACGGACGGATGGTTCTTGTCCCGGCGAATCATCTCTTCGATGGCCGCACGGTGGTTTTTCTGCAGCAGGTCCACATCCGGGCAGTCACCGAAAAAGCCGTTGGACTTTCCCGCGCCGGCTGCCGCGAAATTGGCGAAGCTGCGCAT
>Ga0310694_10001099_pt1 | contig 31993 bp, 21 predicted proteins | sample 174DNAGHGhighgp2_FD_203884 | JGI IMG/M metagenome (GOLD analysis project Ga0310694, IMG submission 203884) | Sheep rumen microbial communities from Palmerston North, Manawatu-Wanganui, New Zealand - 1742 DNA GHGhigh gp2 (v2) (version 2) | ecosystem: Host-associated > Mammals > Digestive system... | reverse complement strand
CCCTGGCTCGTGAGAATCGAATATTTGACTGAAAAACCCAAAATGTCGTTTCTGCGAGTCCCCACTCGATTCTCAGGAAGTTAAAAGGGTGCATCAAAAATTCGAATTTTGATACACCCTCTTTTTTTGTTTATGTGATTGTCATTCGTGGAAATGTACGGTCATTCGTAGTGACGCACGGCCGTGCGTCACAATAACCGGTTGTGCGTCACAACAATATCACGTTATTGTTGCATGTTCGGCCCGAATTTGTAAATCTCATTTCCGTATTTTACGGAGAAAGAGTCAGACTGCCATTGCGTATTTTCAAGGGTATGTATTGTATACTCATTATCGGTCACGAGAATGAATTTATTGTATTTTGTCTTTTCAGACGACGCTATTGCTGTTAAATATTTCTCAATCTCTATGCCCTTATAGACATCTTCTGGCTCGTATATTCCAACATAAAAGAAAACTTCATTAGGCGTTTCGGTGTCATAGACTGTTCTGCCGAGGATATAGAGCACTTTTGCCCCTGTTTCCTTCGCTTCTGCTTGTGCTTTTTGGTATTCTTTGTTAAGTGAGTTGTATTCTTCTTTATCTTTTAAATCAAGCAGTTTGGTTCTCTCTGTTATAAATATTCTATATGTGTTTTCTGATGGGTCGGCTTGGAGGTTGTTATAATATTCAAGCAGGTCGGAGCCTTTCCATCGAATTGTTTCAATGAAGTGGTAATAGTGTTGCGTGCCGAATAGCAAGGCATATAGGAGTGTGGCAATGGCAATAGCTCTTGCACTGGAGAAATAGGCGCAGTTGGTTGTTTTGTAGGTTAACAATACAAGACATGCGCAGATAATAGTCGGGATGAATCCAACAGAAAGCATGAGGTTTGCTCCTGGCCAGTGCATCAATTTAAATAATATGCCTATTGTAAAACAGGACAAAAACATAGCATAGAAAACTTCTAATACGTTTGCGTATGCAGGTCCTTTCGTTTCCTCCTTCCCTTTAATGCTATTGGATATGACTTTTCGTATCGGGACGATAAAAAACAGTATTGAGGCGGAGCATGTGATGATTACGGTTAATATACCTCTTCCTGGTATCAACGTAAGTTTTAATAATAATGAAAAGAGAACAACCGCAATCATCGTTCCAATAATAAGTTTTTTCTTGTTCATGATAAATTTTGTTTTTATGGTGGGGTTGATAAAAAATATTTCATCTGTGGACGTGGTACGCCGCGTCTGCCTTGCAAAGATATTAAAAATTTTTATTAATAAGTCAATCGTTTTTAGAGAGTTATCTTGGATACTGAAAGACTGTATATTGATTTTTGTTAAGAAAATGCTGGAGGGGGTAAATATCTGTCAGATTTTACATTGTAGTTAAAATTTGTTAATTAACTTTGTGTGTTTTTAACTGTAAAATTTCTAACAGGAAAAAGTTCAGACGATTGAAAATAAAAAGAATTGATTATAAAAACTAATTAACGCAATTGTATGAGTAAACATTTACGATTTATCGGAGCATGTTTATGCTTGTTGTTTAGCATGACTATGCAGGCACAGGAGCAAAAAGTACCGTATGCTGTGGGGTCCTATTATGAGATCAAAAATGATGGACCACGAAAGGGAAGAGTATTTTACTATACTGATATATACACAACGTGTGATTCATTGTACGAAGAAGTCCCTTATGGATATGATACACTGGTTATCAAGTATGGTTATATGCCAAAGACGGAAAATGCTTTTGAGATTAATTGTGACGGCAAAACATGGTGGAAAAATGATGTGGATAGTTTCTTTGCCTATTCTGAAACAATAATTATCGATCCTTCGATGAAGGAGTGTCCTCTGAAGACGACTGCCAATATGTTTGCCAATTGTACTTCTGTCAGTTATCTCAAAGGACTTAACAATCTCAATACGGACTCTGTGACGGATATGAGTGGAATGTTCTATAAATGTTATTCACTTGGTAAATACTTAGATTTCACAGATTTCGATACACGTAATGTGACCAAGATGGATTCCATGTTTGCGAATATGGGTTTATTTAATCCAAATAGAGACAAAAATCTCGACTATTCTGAAATGTGGTCTATTACACGATATGGATACACATTTGACTTGAGAGGTTTTGATACGCGGAATGTGACCAGCATGGAAAAAATGTTTTGTGGCCTATATTGGGCGGATACATTGGATATTAGCAGCTTTGATACAAGAAAGGTAACCAACATGGCTAATATGTTCAGCAATTACCTTTTAAGTGATGAGATAATTCACACTTTCAATACTATTTATGTTGGAGATGATTGGTCGGTGGCATCGTTAAAAGAATCCACAGATGGTATTTTGGGCAAGGAATTTGATTACAAAGGGGTGTGCCAACTATGGGGAGGCCTCGGTACTAGTAGTGGTGTGTTGACAAATTTTTATAGCTACGAAGTGGCTCATGTCGATGGAGGAATAGAAAATCCTGGACTTTTTACTTCTCATAATCCAAAGACGTTCCCTACGATTTATGGAATGTATGAATACCAAGACCGTCTTTTTAAAATCTATTATGGAGTGCCTCAGAAAGAAGCTTATATATTCGAATGTGAACAATTTCCTTTTCACCCTTTGGAGCCGGGTGGCAATAAATTTTATGGTGTGGATAATTGGCGTCAATTGAATGAACCACCATATTTCCGTGCGTTGAGATCTAATGAGGTTGTCCAGGTTGTAATTGATTCAACCGTGAAGTATTGTTCGCCCAAAACGTTAACTTCTTTTTTCTATGGTTTTGAAAAGTTGATATCAATAGATGGTCTGGAGAATCTGAGGATGGATTCTGTTAGAGCTATGTGTCGCATGTTTACAGGTTGTAAATCAATGAGCAGTATTGACCTTCATAAGTTAGATACTAGAAATGTGACGGATATCAGTGATATGTTCTATGCTTGTGAAGCGTTGGAAACCATCTATGTTGGGGTCGATTGGTCTATGTCGAATTTGAAAAGTGACACGCTTAGAGTGTTTGAGGGATGTCCTAATCTTGTCGGCGGCGCTGGCACCGAATGGACTTCATCTGCAACTTCTGCTAAGTATGCTCATATTGATGGTGGAGCTGATGATCCAGGTTACCTGTCATTGGCAGATACACTTTACATAGATGGCTTGAAGTATAGTGTTACGAACCAAGGAAAACGTGAAATGAGTGTCGGATATGCCGATTTGGCCGGCGATACAATCGTAATTCCAGAAAAGGTGCAAATCAACGGTGTGGACTATACGGTGACAGGCATCATGGATGAAGGATTCAGTCAACAGTATAAACTGAAATCGGTCGTTATTCCAGAGAGCGTGACAAAGATTGGAGAAAAAGCATTCTATAGCGATAACATTATCAGTCTTGATGTTCCTTCGTCGGTTACATCCATCGGTGCGTCAGCATTCTCGAGCATACTCAATGTGAATTACGCGGGTGATGCGGAAGGCAGTCCATGGGGAGCTAATGTATGCAATGGTGAGGTTGACTTTGATTTGAAATTTGTTTTTTCTGACTCGACACGCACAAAGATTGTGAGGTATTTCGGCAAAGACAGTGCCGTCGTCATTCCTAACTCGGTGAAAGAACTGGGCGAAAGTTCATTTACTAAGGTTTTAGAGTTGAAACATGTCGAACTAAATAATGTCGAAAAGATTGATGATAAAGCGTTCAGAGCAACAGGACTTCAAGACATATCGTTGAGTAATAAGATTAAATACATTGGCACCGATGCATTTTTTGCCACTTCAATTTCAAAAGTCTTAATTCCTAGTTCGGTGGACACCTTGGGAGGTAGAGCTTTTGCGCCAACCGATACTGTATGCTGCACCTATGCAACTCGTCCTAGTGGCAATGGTATATTATGGCATCCAGGTTGGGTACAAAATGTTAATACGGTAATCTACAACTGCAAACTTCTCAATGTCTCTGTTGAAAGCGACAGCAGCACAGTGGAGGTGAGCGGTCATGTGGGAATCGACGCAGAGGGTGCTTATTGGTATGAAGACAGTGCGTCTGCAACCATCAAAGCTGTTCCATGCAAGGGCTACGAGTTCGTTCAATGGAGCGACAATGTGAATGAGAATCCACGCACATTTATCATAACGGCAGACACTGCGATTGCTGCTGAATTTAAGGGTGAAAACTACGTCATCACCTACAAGGTGGACGGCAAAGTATATCAGAAAGACACAGTGGCATGCGGAGATTCCATCATAGAGATTCCATCTCCTAAGAAAGAGGGTTACACCTTTGTCGGATGGGAAAATCTGCAAGGGTCAATGCCTGCTAACAATCTGACGGTGAACGCCATATTCGTTCCGAAAAAATATCTTCTCACCTACATAGTGGATGGTGAGGTTTACCAAGTGGATTCAGTAGCTTATGGCGACACCATTGTGACGCCAAAAGATCCAAAGAAGGAAAACATGATATTTGACAGCTGGATTGAGTTGCCAACAACGATGCCAGCTAAGAATTTGACCGTGACGGGATTCTTCCTCGACAAGCCTTTTGTACTCACCTACAAGGTGGACGGCAAAGTATATCATCGAGATACATTGACATCAGGCTCCGACATCATGGCTATAGGAGCACCGAACAAGGAAGGCTACACCTTTACAGGATGGAAGAATTTGCTGGAGACGATGCCTGCTAAGAACCTGACAGTGACAGCCATGTACGAGATCAACTACTACACCATCACCTACAAGGTGGATAACAAGGTATATCAACGAGACAGCATCGCCTTCGGTGATACCGTTGTTGCCATAAAGAAACCAACGAAAGAGGGTTATACCTTCAACGGCTGGAAGAACGTGCCAACGACAATGTCGGCTAAGGATGTGACGGTAACTGGTTCGTTCAAAGTGAACAGCTACGTGATCACCTACAAGGTAGATGACAAGGTATATCAAACAGACACGTTGGCATACGGCGACACCATCGTGGCAGCCAAAGAACCAACGAAGTCTGGTTTGTCCTTCAGCGGTTGGAGCAAATTACCAGAGACCATGCCAGCCAAGGATCTGATTGTGACAGGAACCTTCAGCGGTAAGTCTTATGTGATTACCTACAAGGTGAATGACAAGGTATATCAGAGGGATACGTTAAATCAAGGCTCCACAGTCGTAGCAGCTGAAGAACCAGAGATGGAAGGATACACCTTCCGTGCCTGGGAGAATCTTCCAGTGACGATGCCAGCTAAGAACGTGACGGTAACAGCTTTGTTTGTTGTGAATACTTACGCCCTCACCTACAAGATAGATGGCGAAGTATATCAACAAGACAGCATCGCCTTCGGAGATAATGTTGTTGCCATAAAGAAACCGACGAAAGAGGGTTATACCTTCAGTGGTTGGAAGAACGTTCCAACGACCATGCCAGCTAAGAATGTGACGGTGACAGGTTCGTTCAAGGCGAAGAACTACGTAATCACCTACAAGGTAGATGACAAGGTATATCAAACAGACACGTTGGCATACGGCGACATCATTGTGGCAGCCGAAGAGCCAACGAAAGAAGGTGCAACTTTCAGTGGCTGGAGCAAATTGCCAGAGACGATGCCAGCCAAGGATCTCATTGTGACGGGAACTTTCAGCGGTAAGTCTTATGTGATCACCTACAAGGTGAATGGCAAGGTATATCAGAGGGATACGTTAAATCAAGGCTCCACAGTCATAGCAGCTGATGAGCCAGAGATGGAAGGTTACACCTTCAGTGTCTGGGAGAATCTTCCTGAGACGATGCCAGCTAAGAACGTGACGGTGACAGCTATGTTTGCTGTGAACACTTACGCCCTCACCTACAAGGTAGATGGTGAAGTATATCAACAAGACAGCATCGCCTTCGGAGATACCGTTGTTGCCATAAAGAAACCGACGAAAGAGGGTTATACCTTCAACGGTTGGAAGAACGTTCCAACGACCATGCCAGCTAAGAATGTGACGGTGACAGGTTCGTTCAAGGCGAAGAACTACGTGATCACCTACAAGGTAGATGACAAGGTATATCAAACAGACACGGTGGCATACGGCGAAACCATCGTGGTAGCCAAAGAGCCAACGAAAGAAGATGCAACCTTCAGTGGCTGGAGCAAGTTACCAGAGACGATGCCGGCTAAGAATCTGATTGTGACGGGAACCTTCAGCGGTAAGTCTTATGTGATCACTTACAAAGTGGATGGTAAACTATATCAGAGAGATACGTTAAATCAAGGCTCCACAGTCATAGCAGCCGAGGAGCCAGAGAAGGAAGGATACACCTTCAGCGGTTGGGAGAATGTTCCAGAGACGATGCCGGCTAAGAATGTGACGGTGAATGGAACCTTCACGGTCAACGACTATATACTGACTTACATCGTGGATGAGGATGTTTACTATACAGATACACTTCATTATGGCGATGCCATCCCAGAGATTGAAGCACCCGAGAAGAAGAACTACGTCTTCAACGGCTGGATAGAACTTCCTGAGACAATGCCGGCAGAGGATTTGACGGTGATAGCTTCCTTCCGACCATATTCAGGTGTGGCAGAGTACAACAGCGATGCCGTACGGGTGTGGACTGCAGACAGAAATATCTTCATTCAAGTGGAGAGCTCAGCTTCCTATATCATCTATAATATGCTTGGACACGTGATGGCACAAGGTGAGGCAGAAAAAGAGGCACAAATTGCGATGCCAGTTCAAGGAGTCTATCTGGTGGTTGTGGATAAGAGCAGACGCACAGTGCTTGTCAGATAAATCCGAGGAAGCGGATTAGCAGATAAATTTCAGCGCAGGTTTGTTGGATAGAAAGGCCTGCGCTGATAGAAAAAAGTTCAGACGATTGAAAATAGAAATAAATTATAAAAACTAATTAACGCAATTGTATGAGTAAACATTTACGATGTATCGGAGCATGTTTATGCTTGTTGTTCAGCATGACCATGCAGGCGGAGAAAGGCCCTTATGGCATTTTTAGTGAGAAAGATACCACGCTTACGGTTTATTATGGTGATATACCAGAGGATGCATACAGATATGATCCAACGGTACCTGATAATAGCGATGTGTGGCTGACCCCTCCATCAGGAAGTCCTACAAATTTAGGGAAACTCACCAAAGTGAGAATAACCAAATCATTCCGAGATTATAAGCCTACGTCTCTTAAGAAATTTTTCGCATATTTCACAAACTTTCGAACTGTTGAGGGCATAAACAATATGCGGACAGAGACGGTAACAGATATGTCGGAAATGTTTAGTAATTGCAAGTCATTGAAAGAAATTGATTTGAGAAGCTTCAATACCAGTTCTGTGGTTAGTATGAGACGGATGTTTTACGAATGTAGAGCATTGACCTCTGTTGATTTGACAACATTTAACACCTCTTCTGTCTCTGATATGTATGGTATGTTCTGGCAGTCGGCATTGGAAACGATCGACCTATCTAGCTTCAATACGAGACAAGCGATGAACATGGGTTATATGTTCTTTAATATGAAGAGTTTAAAAACTGTCATTGTTGGCTCAGATTGGTTGTTGAACAGTTCCTCATTGGATGCAGTGAATATGTTTGAATATTGTGAAAAAATTCAAGGAGGGAAGGGAACTACGTATGATGAATCGCATGTTGATCACACTTACGCCCATGTTGATGGAGGTGCAGAAAATCCTGGTTATCTGACATTCAATGGAGAACTAAAAAAAGTGCCTTATGCAGTGGGTACATATTCAAAAAATACACATAGAATGAACAAGGTTCTTTTGGGATTTGATACGCTTGAAATCAAATATGGCTATTTGCCAGTGTCGGGCAATGCTAATTCTTTCGAGCTTAATTGTGATGGCAAGACATGGTGGAGAAATGATGTGGATAGTTTCTTTGTCTATTCTCGAGTTATAAGAATTGACCCTTCGATGAAGGAGTATCCTTTGAAGACAACAGCCTATCTATTTGCTTATTGCTCTTCTGTCAGATACCTTAGTGGACTTAATAATCTTAATACGGATTCTGTGACGGATATGACCGGAATGTTCTATCAGTGTGATGCACTTGGAAAGTATTTAGATTTCAAGGGCTTTAATACACGTAATGTGACCAAGATGGATTCCATGTTTGCGAATATGGGCGTATGTATTCCAGAGGATGAAATGAAAGATGCTTCTAATGGGGAACGAAAGAAATATAGATATACATTGGATTTAAGAGAACTTGATACGCGGAATGTGACTAGTATGGAAAAGATGTTTTATCAACTATACTGGGTAGATACGTTGGATATCAGTACTTTTGATACGAGAAAGGTAACCAATATGTCTAATATGTTTCGTGATGCACCTAATAATTATATCGCTTCTGGAGAGTCATTCCTGAAAACTATTTTTGTAGGAGATAATTGGTCAACAGCCTCGTTGATAAACACCGAGGCAGGTATTTTCGGCGGAGTGTCAGCCCTTTTCGGAGGTGCTGGTACAGGCAGTAATATAGGGAATACTTTTTATGGCTACGAAGTGGCTCGTGTCGATGGAGGAATAGAGAAACCAGGACTTTTCACTTCGCATAATCCAAAGACGTATTCGGAAATTTATGGAGTGTTGGAAGGTCGTGGGAATCTTTATTATTTTGTAATCAGATATGGAGTGCCTCCGAAAAATGCTTATAGATTTAAATGTGAACAAGCTCCTAAGACAGAAAGAGTTCAAGCAGTATATAACTATGATACAAATTCATGGGTAAATGAATCAGGGGAAAAACTTAATGCTTATGGAGTGGATTATGTTGAAATTGATTCAACTGTAAGGAATTGTTCGCCCAAAACTTTAGCCTCTTTTTTCGCCGCATTTGCGAGGGCGAATTTTATAGAAGGTTTGGAGAATCTGAGAACTGATTCTGTCCGATCTTTGAAACAAATGTTTTGTGGTTGTGAAAGTTTGAAAACGCTTGAACTTCAGAGTTTTAAGACTCGAAGCGTGAAGGATGTCGGTGATATGTTCTTTGGATGTAAAGAATTGAAGACCATCTATGTTGGAAGCAATTGGACTATGTCGAATTTGACAAAGAACACAGTTCGGGTGTTTGAAGATTGCCCTAATATAGTTGGAGGAGCTGGTACCCAATGGTCGTCGTCTAAAATTTCTGCAGCGTATGCCCGTGTTGATGAGAGGCCGGACAATCCAGGCTATTTTACCTATAAGGGACCACAGCCATACGGTATTTTCAGCGAGGCCGACTCCACATTCACAATATATTACGGCATTGCACCAGAAGAGGCGTACATACGTCGCCACCGCGTGTACTATTATAAATGGGAAAAGACTACAGAAGAACAACTGCCGATGTATGGCGTTAAGACAGCTGTGATTGATCCGTCTTTTAGAACAAGCCGTGAAAATACACTTGGAGAATTCTTCAATGATTTCTATGATCTAGAAACCATTATAGGGATTGAAAACATTGTGACTGATTCGGTGACTGACATGAGTTCGATGTTTTCTGGATGTGAGAAATTAAAATCCGTCGATTTAAGCAACTTTAATACAAGTCGCGTAAAATATATGAATGCTATGTTTTCTGGTTGCGAATCATTAACGGAACTTAATGTAAGCAACTTTGATACACGAAATGTGGAGGATATGGCAGGTATGTTTAATGGTTGCAAGTTATTAACGGAACTTAATGTGAGCAATTTTGACACACGGAATGTGGAGAGAATGTCACATATGTTCAAGGGCTGTTCATTATTGAAAACACTTGATTTGGAAAATTTTGACACAAGAAATGTGACGGAAATGGACGGCATGTTCGATCATATAGGAGTGGATTCACTCGATCTCCGCAGTTTCGACACAAGAAAGGTGACGCGAATGACAAAAATGTTTACGGGTAGTAAAAAACTGAGAAAGATTGTGGTTGGCTACAATTGGGTGGTTGATACCCTAAAAGTGGATGGCGGTAGTATGTTTACGGGATTGAAAAATCTTGTCGGAGGGGCAGGAACCGTGTACGATGCCAATCACATAGATGACACATACGCCCATATTGATGGCGGAGAGGAGAATCCGGGATACCTCACAGGGGCTACTTTGCGACTCAAGGTGAATGTTGAAAACAGTGTCGGCAGCACCGTCGAGGTGAGCGGATACAAGTACATTGACGAAGAGGGAAGATACTGCTTCGATATTGGTTCGACGGCACAGCTTACTGCCGTGCCTGGAGAAGGTTGTGTGGTGAAGTGTTGGAGTGATGACTTCCGTAGTCTGGAAACCAGACATGTGAAAATGACTCAGGACACTGCCATCGCAGCTGTTTTCTATGAGATATTCACTGTGGATAGCGCAGAATACATCATCACCAGTGTCGATCCTGCAGAGGTGGGCGTTTACCATGCACCTTATACCAAAGGAGACTACACGGTTCCGGAGAAAGTGGAGCATCTCGGAAAGGAGTTCACAGTGACCACCATCAAGAATGGCGCATATAGCCTGTGCTTGGATCTGACATCTGTAACGATTCCAAGCACAGTGACGAGCATCGAGTACTCCGCATTCGACAGCTGTGTGAATCTGACCAACGTGGTGATTCCTAACACGGTGACTAAGATTGATAAGTATGCCTTCGTTGAATGTCCGAAATTGAACTCGGTGGTGATTCCAAGTTCGGTCACCACCATAGGAATAGATGCTTTTGGTAGTTCATACTCAGGAATGTCTAAACATCTTACGATTTACTGTAGAGCGGAGGAGAAACCTAAAGGATGGGATTCAGACTGGCAGAGAAATCAAGATGTTGTCTGGGGTGCGAAGTTCGTGACCATACAGTCTAACGATACCGAACAAGGAATGGTGTTGATCGACGGCAAATACACATCTGCAGACACAACGGTTGTTGTCAGTGTGAATGACGAGAAACAAGAGGTGAAAGTCGAGGCTAAGCCAGTGGAAAAATATGAGTTTGTTCAATGGAACGACGGTGAGACTGACAGTCCACGCACATTTGCCATTACGGCAGACACCACTATCACTGCTATCTTCGAAAAACAAGATATTCCTCTTTATGTCCTCACCTACAAGGTGGATGGCGAAGTATATCAACAAGACACCATCGCCTTTGGAGATACCGTTGTTGCAATAAAGAAACCAACCAAAGAGGGTTATACCTTCAGTGGTTGGAAGAACGTTCCAACGACAATGCCAGCTAAGAATGTGACGGTAACAGGTTCATTCAAAGTGAACAGCTACGTGATCACCTACAAGGTAGATGGAGAGGTATATCAACAAGACAGCATCGCCTTCGGTGATACCGTTGTTGCCATAAAGAAACCGACGAAAGAGGGTTACACCTTCAACGGCTGGAAGAACGTTCCAACGACCATGCCAGCTAAGAATGTGACGGTAACAGGTTCATTCAAAGTGAACAGCTACGTGATCACCTACAAGGTAGATGACAAGGTATATCAAACAGACACGTTGGCATACGGCGAAACGATCGTGGCAGCTGAAGAGCCAACGAAGGAAGGAGCCACCTTCAGCGGTTGGAGCAAGTTACCAGAGACCATGCCAGCCAAAGATCTGATTGTGACAGGAACCTTCAGCGGTAAGTCTTATGTTATCACCTACAAGGTAGATGGCAAGGTATATCAGAGAGATACGTTAAATCAAGGCTCCACAGTCATAGCAGGCGAAGAACCAAAGAAAGAAGGCTATACGTTCATCGGATGGAAGAATCTTACCGATACGATGCCTTCGCAGAATGTGACGGTGACAGCTATGTTTGCTGTGAACACTTACGCCCTCACCTACAAGGTGGATGGCGAAGTATATCAACAAGACAGCATCGCCTTCGGAGATACCGTTGTTGCCATAAAGAAACCGACGAAAGAGGGTTATACTTTCAGTGGTTGGAAGAACGTTCCAACGACCATGCCAGCTAAGGATGTGACGGTGACAGGTTCGTTCAAGGCGAAGAACTACGTGATCACCTACAAGGTAGATGACAAGGTATATCAAACAGACACGTTGGCATACGGCGAAACGATCGTGGCAGCTGAAGAGCCAACGAAGGAAGGAGCAACCTTCAGTGGCTGGAGCAAGTTGCCAGAGACGATGCCGGCTAAAGATCTGATTGTGACGGGAACCTTCAGCGGTAAGTCTTATGTGATCACCTACAAGGTAGATGGCAAGGTATATCAGAAGGATACATTAAACGCTGGTTCCACAGTCGTAGCAGGCGAAGAACCAAAGAAAGAAGGCTATACGTTTATAGGATGGAAGAATCTTACCGATACAATGCCAGCTAAGAACGTGACGGTGACAGCTATGTTTGCTGTGAACACTTACGCCCTCACCTACAAAGTAGATGGCGAGGTATATCAACAAGACAGCATCGCTTTCGGAGATACCGTTGTTGCCATAAAAAAACCGACGAAAGAGGGTTACACCTTCAGCGGCTGGAAGAACGTTCCAACGACCATGCCGGCTAAGGATGTGACGGTAACTGGTTCGTTCAAGGCGAAGAACTACGTGATCACCTACAAGGTAGATGACAAGGTATATCAAACAGACACGTTGGCATACGGCGAAACGATCGTGGCAGCCAAAGAGCCAACGAAAGAAGGTGCCACCTTCAGTGGCTGGAGCAAATTACCTGAGACCATGCCAGCCCAGAATCTGATTGTGACGGGAGCCTTCAGCGGCAAGTCTTATGTGATTACCTACAAGGTGGACGGCAAGGTATATCAGCGAGATACGTTAAATCAAGGCTCCACAGTCATAGCAGCCGAGGAACCAGAGAAGGAAGGATACACCTTCAGCGGTTGGGAGAATGTTCCAGAGACGATGCCGGCTAAGAATGTGACGGTGAATGGAACCTTCACGGTCAACGACTATATACTGACTTACATCGTGGATGAGGATGTTTACTATACAGATACACTTCATTATGGCGATGCCATCCCAGAGATTGAAGCACCCGAGAAGAAGAACTACGTCTTCAACGGCTGGATAGAACTTCCTGAGACAATGCCGGCAGAGGATTTGACGGTGATGGCTTCCTTCCGACCTTACTCAGGTGTGGACGAACACAACAGTGAGACGACTCTTGTATGGTCAGCCAACAAGATGATTTTCATTCAAGTGGAGAAGAACGCATCCTATGTTGTATATAACATGTTGGGACACATCATGGCACAGGGTGTAGCCGTGGAGGGTGATACGCAAATTGCGATACCAGCCCAAGGTGTCTATCAGGTGATTGTGGATAAGAGCAGACACACAGTGCTTGTGAGATAATTCCGAGAAGCGGATTAACAGATAATTTCAGCGCAGGTTTGTTGGATAGACAGGCCTGCGCTGAATGTTTAAAAACGCGTATCCCCACGAAACCATGCATCCCCATAAAATGTCAAATTTTTGGTTTCTTGCAAATGGAGATGCAAAAAAAATAGCAAGTATTTGATTAAAAGAAAAAAAGTGTTTATCTTTGCGCTCGCAAAAAAGGATGGTCGGGTAGCTCAGCTGGATAGAGCAACAGCCTTCTAAGCTGTGGGTCGAGGGTTCGAATCCCTCCTCGATCACCAAGCGCTGAAATCAAAAACGGTTTCAGCGCTTTTTTGGTTTTTTTAACGAATAGAATCATGACTCCCGTACAAAATAAAACATTGTTAGGTCATCTGGCAGGCTTTTGCTGCTATTTGATCTTTGGCTTTAATATTGTGGCATGTCGCGAGATTTCCATTTCTGGTTTAGTCCCCCCGTTGTCGTTGTTCTGCTTCCGATCCTTAGGTGCAGCTCTCTTGTTTTGGATTGTTTCGATAGGGAAGCGGGAAAAGGTAGAGGATAAGGACCTGATAAAAATCTTTGGAGCCTCTATGTTGGGATTGTTCTTGACACAGATGACGTTTTTGGTGGCGATAAAGATGACGACACCGATGGATACGGCTGTGGTGGCATCGCTGACACCTATTTTCACAATGTTTGTTGCCGCGATATTCATTAAGGAACCGATTACTGTTAAGAAGGTCGCTGGTGTTGTTCTTAGCTTTTGTGGTGTGTTGTATCTGATTTATAACTCGGTGTTTGCCTCTAATGGAGTTGCCTCCTCCTCATTGTTAGGAATCTTTTTGATTGTTTTGAATGCTCTGTTTTTCTCTTTGTATTTGGGAATATTTAGGCCTGTCATTGTGAAGTACAGTGTGGTGACATTTATGAAATGGATGTTCACCTTTTCAGCACTGATCGCCTTGCCATTGGACTCGATAGAGCTGTTTTCTCTTTCCTATTCAGAATTTTCTTTGAAGATTATATTGCTTGTTTCGGGTGTGGTGTTCTTTGCGACCTTTGTTGCTTATTTGTTGGTTTCTTATGCCCAAAAGCAGTTGCGTCCTACATTGGTGAGTATGTATTCCTATGTTCAACCGATTGTAGCCTCTTGCCTGAGTATCTATTTGGGAATGGATGTTCTGACGTGGAAAAAGGTGGTTGCCGCCCTTCTTGTGTTTGTGGGTGTGGCGATTGTTAATCGAAGCAAAAGTAGAGAGTGAAAGGGACGAACACCTTTTCGACTCTCTACCAACTAATGAGATGCAAAATGTATCTAAGACATGTTATTCGTCATGTGGTTTAAATGTTCTGTCATCGTATTCGGCGATCTCTCTTAGCCTGCCGTAATGTTCGTTGTGTTGGCTCATGTCTAGACCAATTTTCTCACTTTCTTCAGATACTCTGATTGTGATCATCTTATTGGTGATCCAGAATAGAGCGTATGACATAGCTGCTGTGTAGGCAAATACAATTGCGATGGCTATTAGGTGGTTGATGAAGAATTGGAAATGAGTGACACCTTCTTCAGCCAACTCAGGCTCATATTTATAAACGAAAATTCCTGTGAGTAATGTGCCAACGATTCCACCTAATCCGTGCGTTGGGAACACATCCAAGGCATCGTCGATGGCGGTTTTCTTGTTCTTGATATAACATGCCATATTGCATATTATAGTGGTGATGAAGGCGATGACAATACTTTCACTTGTGCTGACCCATCCAGCGGAAGGTGTGATGGCAACGAGTCCTACGACGCTTCCGATAGAAGCTCCCATGGCAGATGGTTTTCTGCCTCTAACACAATCGAAGAATATCCAGGTGATCATTGCAGTGGCAGCCGCCGTGTTGGTGTTCAAAAAGGCCTTTACTGCCACACTGTCGGCAGAAAGACTTGAACCAGCATTGAATCCGAACCATCCTAACCATAACAATACGGCACCCAATACTACGTATGGTATATTTGCAGGGTCTGTTGTTTGGTTATGTCTTTTCCCTAAATAAATGGCACCGATAAGTGCGGCGATTCCAGAAGATGCGTGAACAACAATACCACCAGCGAAGTCTTTTACATGCATTTGGTTGAATAAACCGTCAGGATGCCATGTACAGTGTGCTAACGGACAATATATAAAGATGCAGAAAAGAACCATGAATACAAGGTAGCCGGAGAAGTGAACACGTTCGGCAAATGAACCGGTAGTAAGTGAAGGCGTGATGATGGCAAATTTCATCTGAAAGAGAGCATATAGAGCTAGAGGAATGGTAAGTCCGAGTTCCTGCGAAAGCGTATCGGTAGATTGACCTCCTACATTTTCCATAAAGAAATAGGTGGATGGATTTCCGATGATTCCTAAGATGTCCTCACCAAAGGAGAGACTGAATCCGCAAATGACCCAAACAACACTGATGATACCCATCGCGATGATACTTTGCAAGATGGTTGAAATGATATTCTTCTTTCGCACCATACCGCCATAAAAGAAGGAGAGGCCTGGAGTCATCATGAGAACAAAGATTGTAGCCGTTAACATCCAGGCAATGTCGGTTTTGCTAACGTTGTCGCTTAAAGTCCATATTTCGGGCTGACTAGGAATAAACCATGCAATGAGTACGATGAATACCATGCATAACATAAAAATAATCCAACGTTTTTTCATTTGTTTAATTTTTTTTTTGAGTTGATATTTTGTTTTTTTTTATGGTGCAAATATAAGCAAAAAGAAGGCAAAACAAATAAAACAATTACAAAAAGTTACGTAATATATAAAAATTTAGGCAAAATACAATTGATTATGCAAATAATGGTCGCATATTGTCTTTAAAAGATTATGCTGGATTCTTCAATAGACGATAGGTGAAATGGGGGGGTAGAGACTATTTTAGAAAGAATCTGTAAATTCATTTTGTGTTTTTTTGGATTTGTTAATGATTTCCCTTTGAAGACGATGTCAGACCGATGAACAGCAAATCTGGTCATCTGGAAAATTTGTTTTTATAATATGTAAGAAATCGTCTATAATTATGTAAATTTGCACTTTATTTGAAAATATACAGATATCAAAATACTATAAGGTAGATGGAGAAGAAATTTAAACGTACCACGGTGACATCTGCATTGCCCTACGCAAATGGTCCCGTTCATATTGGACATTTGGCTGGTGTTTATGTTCCAGCAGATATATACGTTCGTTATCTTCGATTGAAGGGTGAAGATGTTGTGTTTATCGGTGGGTCTGACGAACATGGAGTTCCTGTGACTATTCGAGCAAAGAAAGAGGGGTGTACTCCTCAGGATGTTGTGGACAGATATCATAAGATTATCAAAGACTCTTTTCAAGAGTTCGGTATCTCTTTTGATGTCTATTCTCGTACGACTTCCAAGACTCATCATAAATTAGCTTCTGATTTTTTCCGTACCATCTACGATAAGAATGGTTTCATAGAGAAAACAAGCGAACAATATTACGACGAAGAGGCTAAAACATTCTTGGCCGACCGTTATATCGTGGGGGAATGCCCTCGTTGTCATGCGCAGGGTGCGTATGGTGACCAATGCGAGAAGTGCGGAAGTGCGTTGTCTCCGGAGGAATTGATTAATCCTATCAGTAAGTTGTCGGGTGCAAAACCTGTTCTTCGTTCTACTAAGCACTGGTATCTGCCTTTGGATAAGCATGAGTCTTGGTTGAGAAAATGGATCTTGGAAGATCATAAGGAGTGGAGAACAAATGTATATGGTCAGTGTAAGAGCTGGTTGGATACTGGTTTGCAACCACGTGCGGTGAGCCGTGACTTGGATTGGGGTATCCCAGTGCCAGTGGAGGGTGCGGAAGGAAAGGTGCTTTATGTATGGTTTGATGCCCCTATCGGCTATATCAGTAACACGAAGGAGTTGTGCGACAACAATCCAGAAAAATATGGAAACTGGGAGAAGTGGTGGAAAGATCCTGAAACCCGCTTGATTCATTTCATCGGAAAGGATAATATCGTGTTCCACTGTATCGTCTTCCCTGCCATGCTGAAAGCAGAAGGTAGTTTCATTTTGCCAGATAATGTACCAAGTAATGAGTTCTTGAACCTTGAAGGCGATAAAATTTCAACCTCTCGCAATTGGGCTGTTTGGTTGAATGAATATTTGGTTGATTTCCCTGGTAAACAAGATACACTACGTTATGTGTTGACGGCTAATGCGCCTGAGACAAAGGATAATGACTTCACATGGAAGGATTTCCAAACTCGTAATAACAGTGAATTGGTGGCTATCTATGGCAACTTCGTCAACCGTGCTTTGGTCTTGACAAAGAAATACTTCGACGGTAAGGTGCCTACACTTTCTCAGTTGACTGACTACGACAAAGAGACTTTGAAGGAGTTTGCCGACGTGAAGGAAAAACTAGAGTCGCTGTTGGATAACTTCAAGTTCCGTGATGCCCAAAAAGAGGCAATGAACTTGGCTCGTATTGGTAACAAGTATCTGGCTGATACAGAACCTTGGAAATTGTCGAAGACTGACATGGAGCGTACAGCTTCTATCTTGCATGTGGCTCTGCAAATTGCGGCTAACCTAGCCATTGCGTTTGAGCCTTTCTTGCCTTTCTCATCAGAGAAACTTCGTAAGATGTTGAACATGCAGTCGTTTGAGTGGAACCAATTGGGAAGAGTCGATTTGTTAAAGACCGGTGCTGAATTGGGTACGCCAGAGTTGCTCTTCGAAAAGATTGAAGACGATGCCATCGAAGCTCAGATTCAACGTTTGGAGAACAATAAGAAAGAGAATGAAAAGAATAACTGGCAACCAGAGCCTATCAACGGAGAGAGTACGATTGATGATTTCGCTAAGTTGGATATCCGCGTCGGAACGGTGTTGGAGTGCCAAAAAGTGAAGAAATCAGATAAACTGCTTCAATTCAAGATTGATGATGGCTTGGGTGGACGAACCATTCTTTCTGGTATAGCTAAATCATATCCTGATCCTGCTGAATTGGTAGGTAAACAGGTTTGCTTCGTGGCTAATTTCCCTACTCGTAAGATGATGGGATTGGAAAGCCAAGGAATGATTATGTCTGCTGTTAACAGTGATGGTAATTTAGTGGTGATTTCACCTTCTAAGCAGGTTGCTAATGGATCGCAAGTAGGATAAAACGATACTACTATACTCTAGATAAAAAAATAATCTTTTGTCATTGGGCAAAAGATTATTTTTTTTGGTCAGCTAGGATGTTGACCTTAATGATAGGAAAAAGGATTATTTACTGATTTCATCACTTTTTTGCATCATTATATAGCGAAGGTTGAAAATCAATGAGTTACAAAAATATTTGGGTGGTGCATTGATGAAGCCTTTTGTCCTTTAGATGTAAAAATTCACTTCGTTTTGTGTTATTTCTCTTTGAAATGTATTATATTTGATGGAGAAATTGTAATTTTGCATTTCACAAGCAAGAAAAACCGCGCAGAATATAATTTTTGTGGGGAAATTGTATAATTAACAAGAAAGATATTATGAGTCCTTATATCCAAAAATCAAAAGACAACCTTGATGCAGCAAACGGTTTGGTTGATGGTGTTTGGTATGAGGCTTCGGCTCATTCTGCTTACTATTCGATATATCTTTTGTCAAAAGAATTGTTGAACTTACGCTTTGGTGTTGGATATGAAGAACAAAAGAGACTTGTAAATGGTTCCAAATCACATCAAAAATTCATTAATAAGTTTACAAAATGTTTGAACACTGTGCCAAACTTTGAGCCAAACGACTTCGTTCTATGGTTCCACCAGACGAATATGTTAAGAAATAAAGCAGATTACAAACCAGAAAAATTGCGACAGTCCATCTGCAAAGTTAACGTTAAACTCGCTCGTGATTTCGCAAAAGGTATCAATGATAATTTCAAACTTTACTAAATTAATATGACTGCACAAGAATTCTTAAAGAAAACTCTCAAGGGGTGGGAATCACTTTTTGAAGGTATTAAATTAAAGTATGCTTATGATGCAGTGACAGAGTATCATATAGTAGAGGTAAAGCCTGAAGAAATCCGTCGTGGAAGTGTGGATTACAAAAAGGCAGAGATGCAATTGTGGATGGATTTTATGGAGCAGTATCCAGATGAATGTCTTTTGATATGTGCTCCATCGGATGCTAATGACATGACTAATATATTGTTTGAGACAAAAACAACTTGGTCATTTATTATTTCACAAGAGAAAGTTATTAAGGAAAGGGTTGACTATACCCAATATGATTTTTATCAAGTGCATTCACGTAACATCGCAGAGATACAATTAAAAAATAATTCTTACGCATTAGCCGCATAATTTATGGCAGAACAAATAGCAAAATTCCGTTTTAAGGGATATAAAATAGTTGAATCTCACATCTCAACGAACCCTGAAAAAGAAGCTTCACAGAACCTGAATGTGGAGTTTGAACAAACTATTGGAGTTAATGAAGAAGGCCACAATATGCGTTTGGAGATGATTACAAACATTAATGATGAGAATAAAGTGCTCATTATTAAGGTAAAGGCTCAGGGATTTTTTGAGTTCGATTCTGACCTCAAACTTGAAGAGAAAGAAATATTCTTCCGTACCAATGCTCCTGCAATTCTATTTCCTTATGTGAGAGCATATATTACAACACTTTCTTCTCTTTCGGGAGTAAACCCTGTAATATTGCCTACGCTTAACATGTCGCAACGCTAATGATTATGAATCAAAGAAGCGACGTCTATTATAATGCTGGTTTAGAACTTCTCTCGAAGAAGTTGTATAGTCAGAGTATAGCTTGTTTCTATTACTCTGTCCTTCAAAAGATGTGGTACTCTTTAACCGTTTCTTCATCACGTCCAATGTCTTATGAAAATCAAAATCCATTGGACGAAAATATTCATGAACGAACACTTGAGGACATAATCTCTCGCTTAATTAAACCTAAGGACGTAGAAAAGATGAAGGAACTTTTTCGCAAGATGTTATCATTACGTAAAAAGGCCGATTATGAACCTGAACTGTGTTCCCAAGTAGAGTGCGCTGATTGTAGGAACTGGTGTGAGTCTTTAAGGAGATTTCTTGATGAAAGATTCAGGAATAAAGAGGCTTGATACGTTTACTATTAGACAAATATATCATTATTGCTCTAAAAGTAGCAAACAAGTTCTCGGAAGGGTGTTTTGAACTGTTTCTATGAATTATTTTATGGCAATGCCCATAAAAAAATTACAGTAAATCTTTGGAACAGAATGCCTAAATGTAATGCCATTACAATAAGATATGATAACGCAGAACGTGACAGAAAATTGTTCTGGAGGATAGAATGTAACAAATAAATCTTGACTCTTATGATAAGCCAGAGATTTTCATATAAAATTTTATTGTACTGCGAGAATCTTCACTTGACTTCATCTCTTTTTTCGCAATTATATAGAGTATATTAAAAATCAATGAGCTACAAAATAATTGGATGGCACATTGATGAAGTCAGGAGATAAAAAAATAATCTTTTGTCATTGGACAAAAGATTATTTTTTTTGTTTGGCAGGTCAAATTATTGACTTAAGCCAGCGGAAAAAGAATTATTTTTTCCTTGAAGCAGTTGAAGTCATTGAGGTTTCATGTTCTGCACTTTCATTCCTCAAATAAGCAGGGATGTGATGTCCTGTTTTCTTTACTTTCTTCACCTTTTTTACATCTGAACCTTTCATAACGAGTCCTCCTAAAAATAAAATTAAACAATTAATATTATTAATATGAGTCGTGTTCAGTAGCAAAATGCTGGACTGCTCGTTTAGAATATATCATAAAATGTGCCAAACTGTTTTTTCTGCCATTTTGTCCATGTTTTTGTGGGGACGGCGTGATTGTTGAGACGTACGGCCGTACGTCTACGAACGCAGGAAAAAAATCCCTCCGCCATCATACAACGGTTCGTCGCTCAATGAAATGACCTCCAGCCCGACAGATTCGATGAATTGGCATAGCCCTCGTCCATCCTTATGTCGAAGTGGATTGCCTAAAAAGAAGATCTTGCCATCGCTTATACCACATGTGCCACCTAAGAACCCATTGCGATGGACTGCTATTCGAATCTCGTCTGGAGTGAATAGAAATGAGGCGAATTGTTCTCTTTGCAACACCTTATGTATGCCTGCGTCTGATGTGATAAATGCCTTGTCTGAGAGAGGTAGCATGGAACACCGTGTGTATGATTGTGGTAAACGGATGAACCGTTTTCCCTTGTTGAGGCTTTGAATCAACGGGTCGGTGAACCCTTCTTTATGAAAGAACGCATCAGCGGTGGATACACAGTTGTAGAAACAGGAGTCTGTCAAAAGTGCACCAATGACAGAATGTCCGATTTTATAGGATATGTTATTGCAATTGAGTAGGTTGAATAGCTCTTGTGGTGCATTGGGAGCCACAACAAAGTGTTGTTCATCTTGATATAGGAAGATATCAGGATGACAAGAGATGGATTCATACGTGATTCCAGTTGTTTCCAACAAGAATATGGTCTCAGCATACCGACGTAGGTTTTGTATGACGATAGAATTGCATCGTGCATCTATGATGGCAAGTTTGTGTTTGTCCATTGGTATAGCATTAATTAATCGTCGTATGCTTTTTTGTAAAAGTTCCCTAATAGGTTTTCTGTCGTGATGGTGTTGATGAATGCGGAAGGATCTGCTTTGTTAACATGATGTATGATTTTCGGGTATTCCTCTCTGGAGACAACAGAATAGACCAAGAAATTTTTCTTGTGTGATGCGGCACCTTCACTCTGTATGATGGTTGCATCATGTTTGCTTTCGATGGAGATGATTTTGCATACCTCCTCAGGCTCTGTGGTGGCGATCAGCAGGGTCTCTTTCTGATACCGTTTATGTAGGACATGTAATGCCTGCGTTGAACAATATTGGAATATGATGGAATAAAGAGCTTTGTCCCATCCGAAGAAAAAGCCTGCGGATAGTAATATGATGACATTGATGAACAATGAGTAGTTCCAGGAGTCTTTGTTTTTCTTTTCGGACATGTATATGGCAATGAAGTCTGTCCCGCCCGATGTGGCATCAACAAGTAAGCATAGGCTGATGGCTAATCCATTGATGAGTCCTCCAAAGATGCTGATTAAAAGTATATCGTTTGTGATTGTATAGGCGGGAATGAAATCAGCGAAGACACCTGTCAGTATAATCATTAGACATGAGTAGATTGTAAATTTCTTCCCGATGTGACGAAACCCTATATAGATAGGCCAAGCATTTAGGATTAGTAATATAGGGGTGTAGGGGAGACTGACCTGAAAAAATGTTTCGCTTATTCGTGTTGTTAGAATTGTAAGACCTGTGGCACCGCCAGGGTAAAGGCCTCCAGTGTGTACAAAGGTCTTGATGTTAGCTGCCATTAAAAGCGCGGCTATGGTGATTACAACAATTCGTCTGATGTCTTTCTTTGGATTGAAAAAACGTGATTCCATATCGTTTGATAAATTAAGAAGAAAACTGACTATGATAAATCTGATGGTAAGCACCTTGCTTGTCTAACAACTCTTGGTGCTTGCCACACTCTACTATTTTGCCATCATCGATGACGATGATCTTATCTGCATTTTTAATCGTACTGAGTCGGTGGGCAATGACGATACAGGTCTTGCCGACGGATAATCGTTGTATGGCTTGCTGAATCAGTATCTCTGTTCTAGTATCGATGTTGCTTGTGGCTTCATCCAACACTAAAATAGGGGCATTGGAGAGAATGGCACGGGCTATGGTTAGTAGTTGCTTTTGTCCGTGACTGATGCCGCCTCCTTGCTCCATGATGGGCTGGTCGTATTGTAAAGGCAGTTGTCGGATGAAACTCTCGCAGTTGGCAGCGTGTGCCGCTTCGACAACCTCCGACTCTGTATAGCCGTTCTTGCCATATCCGATGTTATACTGAATGCTTTCGGAGAAGAGATAAGGGTCTTGAAGCACAATGCCGATATTCTCTCTCAGCTCTTTCTGTGTCATGTCCCGTATATCTACACCGTCAATGCGGATATGTCCCTCCTGAAGGTCATAGAAACGGGTAAGCAGGTTGATGATGGTGGTCTTTCCTGCACCTGTCGTGCCTACAATGGCCACCACTTCGTCGGGCATGGCATTGAATGTGATTCCTTTCAGCACAGGATGATTTTCCGTATAACCGAAGTGTATGTTGTCGAATTCAATTTTCCCCTTTACATCAGAGAGATGGATGGTCTCTTGTTTGTCTGTCACCTCAGGTTGCTCATCCAGTAATGCGAAGATCCTTTCTGCTCCCGCTATGGCAGATTGAATGGAATTGAGTTGGGTGGCAATGGCATTGATGGGACGTTGGAAATTCTTCGTATATAATAAAAAGGATTGAATGACACCAATCGTGATACTGCCTCTGTAAGCTAATAAGGCACCTACTAAGGTGACGAAGATATAGCTGCAGTTATCTAACACCCTCATGAGAGGCATCAGAATGCCACTGTAAATCTGTGCACGCACACCCGTCTCTTTCACCTCTTGGTTGAGTACCTTGAATTTCTCTAGTTGCTGTTTCTCTTGTCCGAAGGTCTGGATCACCTTCATGCCTGAGATTGACTCTTCCACCATACCGTTCAGATTTCCCAAGGCTACTTGCTGCTTTGAAAAGTAGTTGCGGGTTCTCTTCATGATAAATTTGCTCAGAAGGATGGTGAGAGGAACGGTGAGGCAGGTGACTATCATCAATTGCAGACTGAGTTTAGCCATTAGTACAATGGAGCCTATCAGTGTTAGAACACTGGTGATGAGTTGTATGAGGGAGTTGCCCATCGCCTCTTTGATCAGTTCGATGTCGTTGGTGAAGTAACTCATCAGAGTACCTCTGAGGTGGTTGTCGTAGTAGCGGATGCTGAGCGATTGTAGTTTCTGAATCATCTCTTCACGCATCTTTTTGATGATTTTTTGTGTGGTGTACATCATGCCGTACTCTTGAAACCATACGCAGAAGGCGGAGAAGAGGTGAACCCCGAAGAAAATCAGTAGCAGTTTTGTTATCTTGCTGATGTCAAGTACGCCAGAAGCAACCGTCTCTGTTACACATTGGTCGATGGCGAGACCTAAGATGTATGGTCCCAGAAGGGAACAGCCGACACCTAGCAGAGAAAGAAGTATGATAAGAGACAGCATGGGCTTGTACTCACCCCAATAGGAGAGTAGTCGGCGTGTGGTCCCCCTCACGTCGCTAGCCTTCTCCACGGTACTACCCATGGCAGTCATCCTCTTTTGTCCTCCGTTTGCTGTTAATCCTTTCTGCATATACTATTCTAATTGAGAATAACAAATTTCCTGATAAACGGTATTGCTTTTTAGTAGTTCGTTATGAGTTCCCTCACCGATGATGACACCATTTTCCAGCAAGAGGATGCGGTCGGCATCTTTTATGGTGCTGATTCGTTGAGAGACGATGATTTTGGTGCAGTCAATCTCGTGCAAGGCACGGTTGAGACGCACTTCCGTCTTTAGATCGATGGCGTTGAGACAATCGTCCAACACCAAAACCTCTGGGTGTCCGATCAATGTGCGGGCTAACGAGATCCGTTGTTTCTGTCCGCTAGAGAAATTGACACCCCCTTGTTGTATGATATGGTTGTATCCATTGTCCAAACTTTCGATGAAATCGTCGATTTGGGCAATTTTGCATGCTTCTCGCATCTCTTCCTCGGTGGCATCGGGTTTACCCCAGCGCAGGTTCTCTGCAATAGTGCCAGAGAAGAGTTGTATGTTTTGCATGGCTAATCTCACTATTTGGTGAAGTTCTTCAGATGTATAATCGTTGATAGGTTTGCCTTTAATATAAATACTCCCTTCACAAGGTGTGTAGCATCGTATGATCAACTGTGCCAAGGAGCTTTTGCCAGAACCCGTTCCACCGACGATGCCAATGGTTTCGCCTGCCTTAATGGAGAAGGAGATGCTTTTCAAAACATAGTTGTCAGATTGTTCCTCTTGGGCTTCATTATAACTGAAGCAGACGTTTTCAAAGCGAATACAAGAATCATCATCGAGGGTGGTTGAGGTTGATTTAATGTTGTTTCCCTGACTGTCGGAGGTGACGAACACCTCGTTGATGCGGGTCATGGAGGCTTTCGCTTCTGTGATGGACATGATGATTCGTTGTGCCATCATCAGAGACATTAGTATTTGCGCCAAGTAGTTGGTGATGGCCATGATTTCTCCCACATTGACAGAATCTCCTGCGTCAATCATCCTAGCTCCCAGATAGACAACCATGACGATACCGATGTTGAGGATGAGAGACATGATAGGACCGAGCAGAACGATCAGTTTGCTCACTCGCAGATTGCTTTCAATCAGGTCGTCGTTAGCTTCTTGAAATCGTTGCTGCTCTTTTTCTTCTTGCGTGTAAGCTTTTACGACGCGTATGCCGGCGAGCGACTCTTGAATGACGGTGTTGAGTCGGTCGGTTTTGCCTTGAATCTTCATGAAGATGGGGTAAGCCTTTTTGACGATGATGAAGATTGTCCCCAGCAGGATAGGAAGAATAATCAGCAGAACAGACGAGAGCGTTTTGCTGATGGAGAGTACCATGACAACGGAGCCCACGAATAGGAAAGGCGAGCGAAAGAGCAGTCGCATGGAGGACTGAATAACGCTTTGCACCTTATAGACATCGCTTGTGATGCGAGTGATGAGGGATCCCGCCTGTAGTTTATCAATGTTATGAAAAGAGTAGTGGGAGACTCTTTCGAAGAGTTTTTGACGCATATCAGCTCCGAAGCTGTAGGAGACGTGACCCGCCGCAAAGATGGAGAGTACGCCGCCAATCATGCCGATGATGGTGATGATCAGCATCTGTAAAGCTATAGGGAGAATGATATCGTATTGATTATGAAGAACACCGTTGTTGACGATTTTAGACATCAGATAGGGTTGGGACAGTTCGGCGCACACTTCCATTCCAACCAATAGAGGTGAGAGAAGAGCCCATTTTAAATTAGGTCTTAGACAGTTTAGTATGTTCGAAGAACTTTGTTCCAACTTCGTAGTATTTCAGATTTCAAAGGTAAGAAAAAAGTAATAATGATAGAATATAAAAACCACGAAGGAATAGAATTTAATTTTAAAAAAATCTTTTGTTTTTTCAATGTAGAATATTATCTTTGCGAAGATTTTTGGCAAATTATCTTCTTTGAGTATGGAGACTATAGAGAGTGTCGAAAAAAGAGTTGAGATGAAAGTTCATCGAATCTTGCTTGAGAATAAGGACTTGAGGACACAGAATGAGCGGTTGAATCAAATGCAGAGAACGTTAGAGAAGAAGTTAGAAGATACTCAGAAAGAATTGGATGATTGTCGCGAGAAGTTGAGGAACATGACGTATGCTAAGGCAACGCAAGTTTCTGAATATGAGGCAAAAGGAATGCGCAATCGGATGCTGAAAATGGAGCGGGAGATAGAAAAATGTATCTCACTTTTAAATGAGTAATATGCCAACATCAGATGACAAGTTTTGGATTACAGTCAAAATGCTTGGTACTGCGATGAAGTTGCCGATAAAAAGGAGTGACGAACAGTATGTAAGAGAGGCTGCACAATTACTTGACAAAGCATATGATAAATATGCAAGTAAATCTGTTGAAAATAGTTTTGATCTCATTGCATGTTTGAAATTGGTAGCTTTAGAGTATGGTATAAAATACCAGAAATTGGTTGCAGAGAAGAATGAGCTACAAAAGAAGCTTGAACAGCTCGAGGTTGATATTGACAAGGCATTAGAGTGACATGTCCCTATTATTTGAATTTTCCCGCATTTCTTTTTCGTATGGCTCGAAGAGGAATGCGTTTTATTTTATAATTTAATTCATATATGGAAGTATTATTTATTATAGCGGCTTTCTTGGTGGGAGGTTTGGTGACGTGGATTGTGATGAACACGATGCTAAAGACACGCACAAATAACATTTTAAAGGAAGCTGAGGCAGAAGCAAAAGTCCTCCGAGAAAACAAAATGTTGGAGGTGAAGGAAAAATATTTAACGTTGAAGAACGAGTATGAGGTTCAATGCAATCAGCGTAATGCTAAAATGCAACAATTTGAATCTAAGTTGAAACAGAGAGAGATGCAATTGAATCAATTGCAGTCTGAAGTACAGAGAGGCCGTTCTGAAAATGAAACTGTGAAAGAAAACCTGAATAATCAATTAGATATCGTCAATTCCAGAAAACAAGAGTTGGAGAAATTGCACCGTATGGCGAATGAACGCTTGGAAACAATCTCTGGTTTGTCGGCTCAGGAAGCTAAAACAAGTTTAATCGAGTCTTTAAAGGAGGAAGCTAAGACGGATGCCATGTCTTATGTGAATGAGATCATGGAAGAGGCTAAGATGACCGCTAATAAAGAGGCTAAACGTATTGTTGTTCAGACAATCCAACGTGTCGCAACTGAAGCCGCTATCGAAAACTCTGTTACGGTATTTAATATCGATTCGGATGAAGTGAAGGGACGTATTATCGGACGTGAAGGACGTAATATCCGTGCTCTTGAGGCTGCCACAGGTGTTGAGATCATTGTGGATGACACACCAGAGGCAATAGTCCTTTCTGCCTTTGATCCTGTTCGCCGTGAGATCGCTCGATTGGCTTTGCACCAGTTGGTGACAGATGGACGTATCCACCCGGCTCGTATCGAAGAGGTGGTTGCTAAGGTGAAAAAACAAGTGGAGGATGAAATTGTTGAGACAGGTAAACGTACTACCATCGACCTTGGTATTCATGGTCTTCACCCTGATTTGATCCGTCTGATTGGTAAGATGAAGTATCGTTCATCTTACGGACAGAATCTGTTGCAACATGCTCGTGAGACAGCTAATTTGTGTGCTATCATGGCTTCTGAATTGGGATTGAACGCTAAGAAAGCAAAACGTGCTGGATTGTTACACGATATAGGTAAAGTGCCTGATGATGAACCAGAATTGCCACACGCAATCTTGGGTATGAAGTTGGCTGAGAAATATAAAGAGAAGCCAGAGATTTGTAATGCTATCGGTGCTCACCATGATGAGATTGAAATGGATAGTTTATTATCTCCAATTGTTCAGGCTTGTGATGCTATTTCAGGTGCTCGTCCTGGTGCACGTCGTGAAATCGTTGAGGCTTACATCAAACGTTTGAATGATTTGGAAAAATTAGCACTTTCTTATCCAGGTGTTGTGAAGACCTATGCTATCCAAGCAGGTCGAGAACTCCGTGTGATTGTAGGGGCTGATAAGATTGATGATAAAGAGATAGAAACGTTGTCATACGATATTGCTAAGAAGATTCAAGATGAGATGACTTATCCTGGACAAGTTAAGATTACGGTTATTCGTGAGACAAGAGCTGTAAGTTTCGCTAAGTAATCATAGACTAAATAAAGGTATAGATGGATTGCCGGTTGGATATCAACTGGCAATCTTTTTTTTGCATTTTATGAGTGTTGAAAAAAAATCTTTAATAAACTTTTCAAATTCAAATATTTAGTGTAATTTTTCATCGTTATTTTGTATTCAATATAAAAATGTCAAAGTTCTAATAATCAATGAATTATAATTGGATATTTGATAAATGTGTGTGTAAAAAGTAAAAACGGATAAGTATATGGGGTATAATGAAAGACACGAATGGCGATTATGGATAGGATTGTCCGTAATGGTGCTATTAAGTATGATGTCCTCACACGCTCAGTGTGTGGTGGGAGGAACGGAATTCGAGACGAGTAAAACGTTGTGTAATCCACAATTGACCAACGATGACGATGGCTGGTTTAACGAGGATGTCGAAGACTTGTTAGATGCTGAGACGGCTGGCTGTGATTATTATGAAGTGGTAGGTAATGCCATTCAGACGGGTATGCCTTCGAACACGATTACAACTCAATCAACTCTATTTACGACTAAGGGATGGGCTGATTTGATAAAACAGAATGGATATTTAACAACGAATCCTGGTGGTTTTACAGCTATTACTGCGAATCCAAAATTGATAGATCCCATACTTTCAGAGGGTAATGGTACCAATATGTTGGTGAATGCTGGAACATCCCATGATAGGGGTTATTTCATGGCCTATACAGTGAATGGTTTGAAACCGGGTTCTCAGGTTACGATGACGATGGATGTCTATTACCTGATTGATGAGGCATCTATGAAAGCATCGTTGGCAGCTTCTGGAAAGACTGAATTATCCATATTTGGTGGAAGTGTTCAGTACAGAGCTAGTGGTTCTCAAATGCCTGCGGCTGGATTGAAAATATCAACAACATTGGATGCAAACAATTCTCCTAATACAACCATGCCAACTACAGTGGCTGCTAAAAGTGGTGCGCAGAAAGTTAGTGTTAAGGGAACAGCAAATTCTGTGGGGACAGTTACTTTTTATGTAAGTAGAACAAGCCCGAATGCATTGCCGATTGGTATTGATAATATAGAAATCACGGGTTCCATCCAACCAGTTATTACAAGTGCAAAGATGATGCCTGTATGTCCTGAAAACCCTGTGATGCTTTATTTGAAACATACTTATCCTGAGGGAACCACCTATTCATGGAAAATGCAGGGCTCTACAGAGACAAGTAACACGCAGTCTTTTTCAGTTACTCCAAAGGAAGCAGATAAGACGTACAATGTCACTTGTACGGTGACACCTCCAGGATGTAGTGCTACGTCAGCTTCATTTACAATCGAAACAAAGACATGTTGTACGATGAAAGACGCATCAGGAAATGACCTTCCGATGGCAGAAACTAACATCTTCTATGATGATTTTGGAACATTCCCAGATAATAAAACTTACGAATATCGTGATGCTAAGGGTACTGTTCATTCAGTGCCTGTAAATGGTGGATTGTGGACGGATGTGACACGCCCATTTTCTACTAAATTCCAACCAGGTAGTGATATAAAAGGTGCTACATATTCTGGCAATGGTGATATAACTTCTTGTATTACAAATGTAAATCCTTATACTCCAGGTATTAATGGTGATGCTTCTGGTTCTGGACGTGGAGGTATGCTTATCTTTGATGTGGATAAAGCATTCGGAAAAACTTCTGGTTTGGCTAACACGGTGATTTATGAACGTGAAATATGTGGATTGTGTAAGGGTAAGGAGATCACGTTTAGTGCTTCATTCGGTGCCGTTAATAATAATCCAGCTGGTGTGGGAGAAATGGCCATCGTGCTTCGTAAAGGCTCCTCTACGGGAGAAGACTTATTGCAAGGACAAGGTAAGTCTGGTATGCTATACGGAAACGAAGGTTGGCGTACAGTGGAGCAAAAATTCATAGTGCCAGATAATTCATTTAGTTGTGTGGTACTCCAGGTGGTGAATATTTCAGATACTTATGGTACAAGTCAGGGTGACTTTGCTATTGATGATATTGTCTTTACGGTGTGTACCCCTCCAGATGTGGCTGTGGATGCAGTGTTGAGTGGACATGCAAAAGATTTGTTGGATCTATGTGTGGATGATATATTAACATTGGAGGCTGAAATCTCGGATGTGGCAAAACAATTTTATGGTGCGAACATTGGTTATTTGTTCCAATATGCTTATGAAGATCCTACAGTGGTGGATGATGATAAAATTAAGTGGTATGATTTGAGTAGTATTCAAACTAGTGGTGAATTTGTGATTAAGGATCCTGCTACTCACCCTGCTTTTGCGAAAATACAGGATGGTGATGTCTTGAATGTCTATTTCCGCGTGGTGATAGGTGATGCTTCTTATTTGTCAAATGAAAGAGACGAATGGGAACACATGAGTGCCTTGTCTCCTTGTCGTGCCATTTCAATATCTTCAATTCCTATTGTGGCTGGTTTGAACTGTGCTAAATGTTCTGAACTTGACAAAACAAGAACCTTTACCGCTGATAAGGGTCGCTTGAAGGGTAAGGAATTAAGATTATGTAAAGAGGATGGCGCTGCAACAATCGGATTAAAGGACCCAGTTCATGGAATTGATAAGGATGATAATGATTATTATGATTATGAAGTGACATGGTACAAGGATGAGGTGAAAGCTACTAACATTGTCGGTAGTAAGAAAAAATGTAATGCTACTGATAATAAGGCTCCAGAAATCAGTGTGGATTGGTCGAATGTGAAAGAGACGGGTACCAAATATATCATTTCCTTCCATGATTACTTCGACCCCGCCATGACAACAACTCCTTGTGATAGAACAGATACAATCATTGTATATGCGGATCCTGCTCCGGATGAGACATTGACGGACCCAGATCCTTTCTGCGAGGGTACACTTGCTTCTGAACCTACAAAGACCATTAGTGGTTATAAAATATCATGGTACGAAGATGCTGATACTTTGACACCAATGACTGCTGCACCTTCTGTTGCTTCTACATTAGCTGCAAATTCACCATCTACAAGCTACTATGTCTTGGTGAATACAACGACAGGTTGTCGTGGTGATGCAAACCCTTACAAAATCGTGGTAAACCCTATTCCAGAAGAGACATTAGCACCTATCCCTGAGTTCTGTCAGGGCGATGCAACGGCAACACTTCCTACTTCGAATTCATACGAGGTGAATTGGTATAATGATGCAAATGCTACTTCGGCAGCAGTCACAAATTTGTCATCATTACAGGGTAAAAC